>Ga0114974_10000331_pt1 | contig 40264 bp, 37 predicted proteins | sample S_130206_EF_Meta_FD_87318 | JGI IMG/M metagenome (GOLD analysis project Ga0114974, IMG submission 87318) | Freshwater microbial communities from Lake Simoncouche, Canada to study carbon cycling - S_130206_EF_MetaG | ecosystem: Environmental > Aquatic > Freshwater > Lake | place: Lake... | reverse complement strand
GAGTTCAGCTGCTGGTGAAGAGGGCGAAGACGATCTTGGTATGCCTGACGAAGCGGGCGGTGAAGATGATTTGTCCGCTCTTCTTGACGAGCCACCAACTGAAGGTGCAGCCCCAGCTCCTGGCGCTCCGCCTGCCCCCGGTGGTGCTCCAGCACCCGGCGCAGCACCTAACGCTGCTCCAGCGCCAGGCGCAGCCCCTGGCGGCCCACCCCGATTAGAGGGCCGAAACAAAACCAAAGAGCCTATAAACGAGAATTCTGATCAGTATGCCTACAACGTCTCCAAAGGCGATCGGTCCATAATGGGTCAGTACGGTAAAACAGCGATTAGCGATAATTCTAAGATTCAGATGATAGTCAAAATGGTCGATAGACATGTAATCGCAAATAATTTGACTAATGAGCAGCTTATTAAGGGTCTTCCGAAGATCGTTGAGTCTTGCATTAGAAAGGTCGTGTTGAATCTAAATCAAACGATGCTACCCCTAGCTGTAAACCAGATTGTCGATACTTACCAAAATACGAGGGCCGCAGTAAAAGAAAGCCAAAGAAAATCCCCAATAATGCGAAAGCGGGGATTAAGTCGCAACTCATTCGGTAAGGGTAATAAGAAAAAGGACGAGGCAGCCAAACCAGTAAACGAAAATGCTATTCGCTGGACTTCAAAGAACGGCGATGTCCTCTATGGTGTCTTCAATGGCGCCAAATTTGCGCTGGACCATGGCAACGCTGAATTACCAGCAGTTGTTATGTCAGAGGACGGTACGATCGAAATCCCAGTTCCTAAGAAAGTTCAGAATAGTGCTCTAGCTGCTGCTAGAGTCATTCGAGGAAATTCTTCCTTATTCCGTGAGTGGCTAGCCGGCAGTATCGATCAGCTTTCGCCAATCTCCGAATCAGAACGAAGCTTTTTAAACGAAGAATTCGAAGAAGAAATGGATGCGATGAAGCCTGTAGAAGCTACTGAACCTTCCATATCATCACCTTCTGAAGAAGAAGATATGCCTGATTTTTCGGCTGTCGACGACGAAGAAGGTGTCGACATGGGCGATGTAGATCAAGATCTTGAAGGCGAAGGCGACCTTGATGGTGCCGACGACATTGGTGGCGAAGATGAGTTCGAAGGCGCTGATGATATCGCCGGCGAAGAAGATGGCCTCGAAGATGGATCAGATGGCGATATGAGTTCTTTAGATCTTGAACTTGGCGGAGACGAATACGGCGATGAAGGTGGCTCTGACCATGAAATGAGAGCTGAAATCGATAGTATTCATGATGAAATCGATGAAATTAAGGATGAATTGGGTCTTGAAAGTGATGATGAAATGGATATGGATGCTTCAGACATCGAAGATGAAGACATGGAAATGTCCGGAATGGAAGACGAAGATCTCGATGATGAATTTGGCGATGAAGAACTAATTGATGGCGGTGAGTCAATGGATGATGAAGCCATCGAAGACGGTGATGAACTCGCTGACGATGAAGAATATGTGGATGAAGAATCGGCCGATGATGAAATGTCTGACGATGACGAGTATGAAGACGAATCGGACGATGACAACATCGATACTGAGGACGAAGACGAAGATTTTGACGGTCTTAATGAAGACAATGATATAACGGACCCTAGCAAGCCCAAATATCATAAACAAGCTGAAGAAGACCCACGCACAGATGTAAAACCGAAGGTCAACAAGCGTAAGGACGACGAATCAGTCGAGGGAATCGGCGATCGTGACGATCTTGACAATATTGACCTTTAAGGAGCAAATAATGATACCTAGTCGAAGAACATCGTGTTTTCAGAATCGAAGAGTCATAGCAGAAACAGGAGTAATCCCTGCCGGCATGAAGCTGATCAGGGATACTCATGAATTTAAGATTTTAGATAGGAAGAACGCTATCAAGGAAGATCGCAATGGCAATGGTACTCCTGTGCTGCGAGTGACAGGTCTTATCCAGATGGGCGATCAACCTAACGGAAATGGTCGATACTATTCTACCAATGAAGTATTGGCGCCCGCTATCAAGCAAATCCAAGAAGATATCAAGGCAAGAGCTGTCCTTGGTGAATTCGATCATCCTAGTGATGCTAAGATTCACCTAGACAGAGTAAGCCATTTGATGACTAATGTTTGGATGGAAGGCCGAAAGGTTTATGGGGAAGCAGAAATACTTCACAAACTACCTTGCGGTGCTTGTTTGCGCGGCCTATTCGAGCATAAAGTAAGAGTCGGCATCAGCTCTCGTGGTGTTGGCGATATGGAAGTTGTTAGCGAAAGCAATGGCCAAGAAACTTATAGGGTTCTACCAGGGTACACTTTTGTAACTTGGGATGCAGTGGCTGAACCTAGTGTTAATGGTGCTATTCTTAATATCCAAGAAGATCTTAAGAAGAGAATGTCGCCATTAAAGGCTATGAAAAAGAAATTTTCGCCATCTGTTTATCAAAATATGGTGGTCGAAGAGATTAATAAATTCTTTGGTCTTTCATAAATTGCGTTTTTTGTCAAAAATAATTTCAGATCAACGTTTAGGAGTATAATGATGGAAGCTTTCGCTGAATTAAAAGATTTACTGCAAAAAGCTGGGGTTCAACCAGAATTTACAGGAAGGATTATCGAATCCTTAGAATCTTACAAATCAACTATCAAAGAATCTTTGGAGGCAGAATTTGTCACCAAGATAAGCAAAGCCAAAAAGATTTGCGTTGAAGAAACCGAAACGTACAAACGTGATTTGGCTCGACGCGTACAAATATTTTGTGAAACCAAGGGTGCCGCTATCGAAGCACAGCTTCGAAAGCAGTCAGTATCTTCAGAGTCCAAAAGTACCAGCAAGCTCAATAAAATTGCCGCTCTTGTAGAAGGCGTCGAGCTGAATGTTGGAAACGATGGCAAGCTGAGGACTAGTTTTGAAGCTGCAAAAGCCAAAATTAGGCAACTTGTTGAGTCCCGAGATAAGGCCAATGAATTAGCGAACAAGCAGACTTCTATTGCTCGCAAAATTTTAGCTGAATCACAGGGGCTTGAATCTGAGAATATCAGACTCAAACGTATGTTGGTTGGTACTAAAACGTTTACTGAGAACAGAGCTCCCAAAGTTAGCAGGCCTAACCTGTTGCCAAGGAAGAGTCTTTCCCAGAACGCTACTACCACCAGGCCAACATTAGTAGAAAGCCAAGACCCATCCACTCCACCTAAGCAACCTGCTATTGTTGCCGGTGGTTATAATATCAATAGCATTGCGGCTAATCTTGACGAGAACCTAATCTAATTCTGAGGAGAATTTTTTAATGTTGAATAAGTCTAATGGCCAACATTTGGCCGGCGGCCAAAACCGTTTTATCACCGAATCTGCCGATCTTCACCGAGCAGCAGTGCTCAACGAAGGTCGTAAAAACACCTTGGTAAAGAAGTGGACTCCAGTTCTTTCCAAGTGCCGTGAAGTTGCGAAGAGCAAATTCGGCCTCATGGCGTCTATCCTCGAAAATCAATTCAATGCTTGGAACCCAGGCAACCGATCGATGATTCTCGAAGATCAAACCACTACTGCAAACATTGCGGACTTCACCCGCTTTGCATTGCCCCTCATCCGAAAATCCTACCCTAAACTCATCGCTGATAACCTTGTTGGTGTTCAGCCCATGAGTCAACCCGCTAGCTTGATATTCTATATCAGGTATCGTTATGCTCTTACCAAAGGCCAAACAGTAGCTGGCACCCAGATCATGCGCCAGAACACAGCTCAGAATTTCTCACGAAATAATGGCTGGGCACTTGATCCTTATTATTCTTCCCAAGAAGTTAAGGGTGAAGACGCGACCATCAATGGTTCGCTTACTGGTGTTAGTGGAACTTTGAGCCATCGTCCAGTTCTTGCTGGCACCGTGGTTGTTGAAGTCTTCCCTAGCGAAGCAGCAGCTAACCCCAATTGTGATGATCCAACACCTTGCCTCCGAGTTGGTTTCGACTCTACTGGCGCGGTTGATGTGGTTCTGATCGGCGATTGCACCGATTTCACCAGCATTCTTGCTGTTGATACCGGCAATTCCTCTTTCAATCACAGCACCGGTGTTGTAACCGTATCATTGCAATCCGGCTCGTTCCCAACTGGGTCTGTAGCACGCGTTAACTATGAGTACGATCTCGAAGCTAACCCCTTCCAGCCAGAAGTGACCTTGAGCATTGACAGTGACAGCGTTGCTGCTGTTACCCGTAAGCTCAAGACCAGCTGGTCATTAGAAGCTGCTCAAGATCTCAAATCAGTGCATAACATTGATGCTGAGAGCACCTTGACTGATTTAATGGCTGACGAAATGGTTGCAGAAATCGACCGCGAAATCATCAATGACTTGATTATCGCTTCTTCGATTCGCGCTACCCATAACTTCGCCACTGCAGCTGGAGCTTCAGTTAACTTTACTGATCGTAACATCGCGTTGCTTTATAAGACACTCGAAGTTGCGAACATTATCCACAGAACCACTCTTCGTGGTCCTGCTAACTGGGCTGTTATGAGTTCCGATATTGCTTCCAAGTTCGAGCAGCTTAACGATTTCCGTGCAAGCGATGCTCTTACGACCGATGGCATTGATATCGGTATCATGAACATTGGTACCATCCAAGGCAAGATCAGGCTCTACAAAGATCCTCTCTTCCCTAATTGTAAGATCTTGCTCGGCTTCAAGGGTAATAGTGTATTGGATGCTGGTTATTTCTATGCTCCTTACATTCCTTTGCTTAGCACTCCTACTGTTCTTGATCCTAATAGCTTCACACCTAACAAGGGCATCATGACCCGATATGGTAAGAAGTTGATCGAAGATGGTGGCTTGTACTACGGCGTGATCAACGTTTCTAACCTCTAAGACTAGATTCTATAATAAGAATCGGTTAAAAACAAGAACCCGAGCCGCAAAGCTCGGGTTTTTTTGTATACCAGTATCTGCTTGCGTTAATTAACTGCAAGAAAAGATAAATAAGTAATGTGGTATCGTCCGCTTTTTATTTGGGGCTGCATAATGAATTTGTCAATTATATTAGAAAGCCAATTCAATTATTTAAACAAGAAATATGGCGAACAAGTAGGCGAAGCTAATGTTAATGCTGCGATAAATCTAGATGCTAAGAACGCTGAAAAATTATTATTTGGTTTAGCCACTAATGTTATTACCGAATTAACACCAGAAGCTATTTCATTAGTTCAAGAACTAGATCCTTTCGCTAAGCAAACCCAGAAATCCGAAGGTCATATTAGATATGAACAGATGCAAAAAAGAGCCCAAGGATTAAGTAGAAGATACTATCAGTGGATTCTAAAAGTATGGAAAGAAGCTCAAGAAGAAATCCCAATAGAAAATGGAATATTCGATTATTTCGAAGCGAATGAGATGGACTTGGAGGATATAAAGGATCTATCATTAGAAAGAGCCATAGCTAGCTCTCAGGAATGGCATGAAAGAATTCAGTCCATAGAAAATAATTATGGTGTCTACAAGCATGGTATCGACACTGAAGGCACGGTCACCGTTGGTCCTTGGTTTTTTGTCCCACTACATAAGGATGATGCAGAATTAGAAGGTAGACTGATGCAAAATTGTATCAGGGGATATATATATGATACTCCAGGCCAGTCGGTTATGAGCATGCGAAATGCTAATAATAGGCCATTTGTTGATATAAGAATTATTGATTATGATAAAGTGTCAGAAATAAAAGGCCGTCAAAATAGACAGCCGGTCCCTAAATATCAAAAGGCTGTGCTAGAATGGTTAGCCTCTACGAAATATAAAATCTCTGGACATGATTTTTATCAGATTTTAGAAGAAAATCCAAAATATGTCTCTAAATTCATAGATAGGATCGATTGGGATATAGACTATTTTAATAAATTCTCAAAATATATGGCAGAGGATAAAGCTGATGAAATAATGCTTAAAATAGTAAGCAAGAATATGCCGTTAATTTTAGATATAGACATCAGCAATATGAGATTTAACACTTTAAAGCATATTTATACTAAATTAACTGGTACTGGATACCAGCTTAAACTATTTAATAAGATGATAAGTAATTACACAGCATTCGAACCTAAAGGAATTGGGCAAGAACAATGGCTTGAATTAGCAGGCACAGACAACGCCTGCCTCGCATCGTACCGAAGCGTTTTTGAACCAGAGTCATTTTTGGAAACTATTTTAAAGTTGCCTTTATCTGAATTTCATCTACTATATAGCCGATATATTTTAGCGCTTTCTAATTTTAATGCAGTTAGTAGTGCACTGACACCTTATGCTGATCATATATGCAAGGCTACAGCAACTGGTTCTGCTGGCGACGCAAGGAATGGCTTATATCCGGAAACTATATTGTATTGTATCCCAGTTGATGATTTATATAATCTTTATAATGACATGTGCTTTAATGAATCATATAATGTAGAGGTTTATCGGAATATGGCCGGAAAGTTGTTACAGTTTTATTATGATATAGCCAGAACCAATAGTATTATCGCATCCAAGCAAAATTCTATCGATATATCAAGAATCATTGTGCCATTTTTGAACAGCCCACATGCTTCGGTTAGCACTAGCTATATCGATCTTGCTTTGAATAATATTCGAAAGTTAGTGTTTAGCCTTGACCACGATCAGTTAAGATATTTATATGAAAATTTACCTCAAACGGGGTCTTCTATGGTGAAAAATAAGACGGTTAAAGCTATTAGAATTTTAATAAAGACGATCTTAAACATTAATGAGTACGATGAAATAACACAGATTGATGTGGCTAGAGAGACTCGAGATAAAGACACTCTAGTAAAACTAGCTCAGAGCGCGCATCAAGACACAAAACAAATCGCGACGAGACGTTTGAGACGGATTGGACGTTTGGAGGCTTTAACTTAAAGTAAACCCATGAAAATTAAACAAATATTAACAGAAGCCACTGTAAGTAGGCACGATCTCGATCGGCTCAAGCGCGGCATGGCTCAGATGCTAGATAAATTAGAGAAGGCGATAGACTTTAAGGATTCTAGCAATCAGAGCATGGCCGATCATCATATATCGAGTATGATAAATTCGATTTTGTCTGAAAAAGATTATATTCTAAGGCATGCCAGATCTCAAGAAGACATAGATGCAGCGATAGAAGCTGAACAAAGAGCAGCCCAGGAAGCAAGAGAATATGAAGAAAAGAGATTACAAGGCATAGAGCAAGCTAAAAATAAGCTTTTAGCAACGAAGGGTTCGCCTGATTGGATTAAATTTAAAAAATTCGTTCTTAGTGATAAATTAAAACTACCAGCCGACCCTAATAATTTAAAGAAGGGTAATCCTAGGAGAATAATCGAGGTTACTCCAAAGAATATCGATGTTCTTAGGCCTAACGCTACGATCGAGCGAACACCAATTGCAGAATTAACTACGCCAGAATCACTTGACCAATTTGCCAGAAAGACCACGGAAGAGGTAACAGCTGATTATGCTAAATATTCGAACTATATAAACAGTTTGAAATATCTGAGCGATGAGGGCATTTCTTATAGATGGCGAGATATTGGGGCAGGTTTTAAACTCCAAATCGACGATAAAGATTTTAATAAAGTCTATAATATAGCGGTCTATGAGACCGGCGGCGGTAGTATCGAATTTAATAAACCCGGCACAGTCGATTTTATTAGAAGTTATAGTACGCCAACCATGGAATTAAGCTTGGATCAAATGTCCGAAATAAAACATATCGGTGAAATGTACAATTACTTAGCTGAACGAGAAATAGTCGATAATTATCGAAGTATCAAAGATGTTAGGCCAGTAGGCACCGGTTCAATATTATTTAATATTTATGGTATAGCGACAGATATAAATTCTGCTGATATACACAGTGCTGGCGATCTGGCAAAAGAAATTTATACACAATCATCTAAACCCGAAGCGTATAATACGTATAACTAGGAGCTGGTAAATAACTATGAAAATAGCTATGTTATTAGAAACTAGTATCGCCAAGCCTACCATGATCTATTGGGATGGTACAGGAAAAGTAAAGATCGCTTTTCCTAACGGTAACATTTATCAGTATTTAACAGGCGATGGGCGTGTTGGTGAAATAAAACGACGATATGCGAGAAACGCTGGGCAAATGGTCAAGAAAATAGAGCAGTTAACATCTGCTAATCGCAAGACACCTACGTTGATAAATAGATAATATCTTTTGGCAGGAGATCATAATGTCAGAAATTCCTTACTATTTATATGATGGGTATGAAAACAACAAGATATGGGGAAACACGGACGTTGTTTTTACCTGTCAGAGATATAGTAAGCATCTCTTAAATATCGAAAAAGGTGGTTACTGTTCTTTGCACTATCATACTCACCGATCAAATGAATTTATAGTAAAGACAGGCAATTTAGAAATCATCGAATTCTATGGTCCAGAAAAGAAGCATCACATTTTAACCGATGGTAATAAGCTGGTTGTACCGTCTCTCGTTCCCCATCTTTTTTATGCCCATGAAGAAACCGTGGCTTGTGAAGAATATTTCCCAGATCGAGGTGGGATCGTAGATGATTCAGACATCGTCCGTCTGACACTTGGTGGAAAAGATACCTATATGGCTATGATGGATAGATTATATAAGAGGTTTAATAATACGATAAGGTCTTAATAATTAGTGATATTATTAAACCATTTATAACGGAGTCAGATATGAAGAATGATAAGTATGATGTAAATGACATCGCAAAATTTTTAACTGAAGACCCGAATGTCTTTGCTGATCCTAATAAAAACGAACACGATGAAAATGAACACGAAGCCGCTGGTGGCTCTGGCCCCGCTACAGCGCCAGTAAAAGAACCCAAAACAAGGCCAAGTACGCCATCTGTTAATCCTACCCCTCAGCCAAAGCGTTCACCATTTGTAACCCCAAAGGAAGCCCCAGACGGTAAGCCTAAAGCAAGACAGGCTAGCGGGCAGAGCATTCTAAAAGAATCCTTTAAAGTATTCACACATCCAAGAACACAAGAAATGTGGGAAAAGGGCCATCCAGGCGTATCGTTCACAGACCATGAAATGGTCAAAAAACATGGTTCTAAATTAGCAGAACAAGGATATAATGACAGTAATAGCACATTGTTTAAAACATTCCCAGAATTAAAAGATCTACCTCCTGATCGTCGGCGTCAACAATTAGGTCAGCTAACAGGCCGAGCTCTACAAAAAATGATGTCACTAGAACAGCCATTTAAAAAACAATTAGAAAAGATAGCAGTCAGAGCAGTTGCTAAATTATACGGATGCCCCGAAGAGACTCTAAAAGCATTTCTAAGACAGCCACAGCCTGAGTCAGATGAAGCGGAAGAAAATGAGAGTGGCGACGAAAAAGTAGAAATGACTCCTGAGCTGCAAGAGCAAGTTGGTAAGCGCCACATGATGAATCTACTTTCGCAAGGCTCAGCTATTCACAATATGCATAATGGGCATTTTGAAGAGGAAGTGATGGACGCGGTTGGCCGCTTATCGCCAGAGCTGCAACAATTATATTCGGCTTTTGGTAGAGGTGCATCACATCACTACTGGATTTATGATTTAAATATGATGCTCGGTGCGTCTCTAGGGCAGGCTATGGGAGTGGCTAAGGTAAAAGGCGATACGGTTCAAGCCGAAGCCGCTTGCTTTCCAGTATTACTGCAGGAACTAGTTAAAGGCTTAATGACTTTAATATCTAAACACCAATTTGGAGGCATGGATCCGAAGGTTTCTAAAGAAGTGGTCAGATTGGCAGACACTTTGGCTAATGAATTCCCGCAAATCCAGATTGGGCCTAAGATTTGGAAGGAATTATTATCTATAATACCAGCGGAGCATAAATCAAAGCTTGCACATGTGGTTATGCATATGGCTTCAGCCCATCCTAAGGAACTGCATGTTATAATGATGGGTCTTGCAGATAATATGGCTGAAGGTCGCCCATCTAAAGGCACGACAACAGAGCAGGCTCTAGCAGAATTGCTCGAAAGATCAATGCGCGAAGAGGATAGCGACGAAAATGAAGCCGGATATCAAGAAGACTACAATGACAGTGACGAAGAGCTTGATGATGATGAACGCCACTCTGGCGATGACGATGAAGAAGAGGGGAATGAAAGCTGGAGGTAGAAATGGATAAGCCTGAAGACGATTCAGAGTATCAGGAATATGAAATTGAAGCCACCACCAATTTATATGGGATACACTATAAATTATATGGAAGAAATGGCAAGATCCTTATAGAGATGGAGAATAATCTTGTAGGCAAGGATGTCACAGAGATAATCGAAGAACTAAAATATAAATTATTAGGTGTCGAATTAAACGGTAAGAGCGACAACGGCAAGGATGTCTTTGAGGTCGCCGAACGCCTAGAAATATGTAATGCCGAATTTATAGCTCCTATCCACGGCCTCACCGGCATGGCTTTAAAAGCCTTTGCTGAGTATTATAAAGATATGAGGCAGGAGTCTGATGATCAGGATAGTGATTCCTGACAATCCTGCCTAATAGCAGGAGGTCGGTATTATGTATGGAGTTATTTTTCTGGCTGTCGCAGCAGCGGTTTCACAAGATTGTTTTTACGATCAAATTAAAGCCAAACAAATCATATTTGGGTTACCTAAAGTAGAGTCTGAAAGCCTTTCTAAGATACTCTTCTCTGATCAGATAAAATTTTATGATACTGAAACGTTACCGATGGCCTACCAAGACTTCCGTGGCTCTTTGAGGGGCATCCACAGCCCTCTCTATAACATTAGTGCCAATCGTTCAGAGCCACATGGCAATGGCAATAAAGAATTCCCATGGGGTAAGCCAGCTGGGACGCACCGCACAGACGGCGTCTCGACTATTAAATTTATGAGCCTTCCTAAATTAGAAGGAAAAACCGTTCCTATAGCATACGAATATATAGCCAATGATGGGTATAATTGGATATATCCTAGAGGAACAGTTTTTGGGGAAATACTATACCAAAATGGTGATTGCTTTGAAATAAGAACACGTACTAAGAGCAAAGAGATATGGATTATTGACACTTTACGGCCTTATAACAATGCTAGTGAACTGCGCGAGCAAATCGCGAAAAATTTTCCTGAATATAAGAAAGACGATGAGCTTCTAAAGCTTTATTTAGATTCTGATAAGGTTAATAAGGATTATATGATTCTCGAGGATTCACAGCCAAATCGTAGAGTTTTTATATCAAAAATCCAACGTGTCATTCTGCCCGGCATTGCAAAAGAAAAGGCGGTAAGTTTATTAAAGAGTAGACCATTTCGCTCTGCAGTCGGTACATCATGGACTGGTAAATCGGACGGACCAGCTACAGTCACGGTTGAAGAGGGCTATGGTATCGTGCCGGTTAAATATGACGCTGATTTTATCGAAGTCACAAGTAAATCATGCGCTAGATGTCACGATTCCACCAATAAACACGTTGATAATTTCGATTTTACTAGAGATTGGTATGGAAAAATAAGAGGTAGCGATGGTATTTTCTCTTTTCACATATTCGATAAGAATTGCATTAGCTACAATGGCATAGGGGCTGGTGTTACGATTAATAGCGATCTTGAAGAAAGCGGTTATATTATTCGTAAGTCTAAAGCGATAAATAGCGATATTTATTTTGATGTTAATGGGCGATAAGGTCAAACCATTTAGTATCGCCTTCTTTAGGGGGCAAGAGCCAATCTAAAATCTCTTGCTCCTCTTTTTCTAAATTAAACATCAGATCGGTTTTTATACCATTGCACAACCAGAAATAGGTTTTATGGTCTTCGGTGGTCATAAAAAATCGTCTTCCACGTATGTTATTGATTTTAGTGACTGGCTCATCAATATTTGAAACATCACGCATAATGATTTTAATTGGGCCGTCTACGATTTCTCTCTTTTTAAATAGTGTTTTTAAGCCAATGACACACAGATTATTAAAACTTAATGGTATGGGGTTTCCGTCAGGCCATGAAAATTTCACATCTGTCTTGATGATTCCGTTATCGGTCTTAGGCTCGTTCGAGACCGACAGAAGCACTTCTAATGTTCTCATTTTGATCTCCGTCACTTAAATATAATCAGAGGATCTATTAATGCATTCCAAATTGAATACAGACATATGGGTTAATAATCGGTTACGCCGAGAAGTTCGTGAAGCTTTATTGAAATTGTCGCACCGCATACTCAGGGACTCAAAAATTCCAAAGGATAAAATAACCGACATAATATTTACTGGTAGTTTGGCTGGATATAATTATACTAGTCATTCTGACCTAGATCTTCACTTTATAGTAAAGTTCGATGAATTAGATATCGGGCAGACGTATGTAGAAGAATTTCTTAACCAAATAAAGACCATATGGAATGACAAGCATAATGTAGATGTGCTTAGTTATGATGTTGAAGTCTATTTTCAAGATGTAGATGCCGAACTAGTGGCCAGCGCTGTTTACAGCTTATTAGATGATGCATGGATAAAAAGCCCCAGCCCATATAAGATAGTGGAAAGACCTTCAAAGTATAAATATTATAAGATCAAAAAAATTATCGAGGATCTTTTAAAGTTAGAACCAAGTCGAGATAATATGGCGTATATCGAACGCGTGCAGGAAAAAATAGCTAGATATAGATTATGTGGCCTAGAAAGCTCAGGCGAAATGGGCACTGAAAATCTGACATATAAAAAATTAAGAGCAAACGGATACATAACAAAAATGCATGAGATTGGTGATAAATTATATGACAAATATTACTCAGTCGGAAAAACCCGACATAAGATATGAAGACACGCCGAAATATTTATACCCTTTGGCCGAAAAGTTATCACAAATCGACAGAAATTGGCCAATAAAGACTATTTATGATACCTTAGTTAATATAATAAAATATCTAATCCAATACCATGATATGGATGACGCCTGTGATTTTTATGATGCTTTAAGAAGAAGCACGTTTGAAGAGAATATACATGGAACATACTTTAGAAGATATATAAGATTAATTCGCCATAAGGTCTATATCAATATGACGAGGAAAAGAGTGTTAGTCGATAGAAGAATATTGGAGCAAATTCCGCTGCTGATTATAGGATATTTCATCGAAAATAAATTGTCGGATCGTGTGATTACAGAAAATAAATAGAACGGAGGGATTATGCCAATACCACATAGAGATGATGATGAAGATTTCGAATTCTTTGGCGATGATGAAAATCCCGAAGACGACTATTCTGACTTCGAAGACATAGACGAAGATGATCTCGAAGGCGAAGAAGATGATGATGATTATATAGACGAATTAGACGAAGAATACGAATAAACAAGAGAATTTAAATGGTCGATAATTTATTACCACAATACCCGTATGATGGTCAAGTATTTATTGACTATTCTAGAGATACTAGATGGGTTTATAATAAATCTAATGATCTATGGGAACGACAAGGCGTTGCTGAGTCTCCAGAAGTAGCATCTTCAGAAATTATTGGTTATCTAAACAAGATCGATAAAGCCTTTATAGATACTATTCAGACCGATACGCCTGGTAGTTTTTCAATTATTGTAGACCCTAAAGCTGGCTTAACTGGTATCGGAGCCGACGGCACTATCTCTGGTAATATAACATTAGTTAGCGATTCTTTAGATATTACTTGTTCCGTCTTTACACCAGTCGGTAAGGCACCCGACACCGCTAACTGTTCGCCGTCGAAGGCAATTCTGGTTCCAGATGGACCAACTCCTCCTGCTCTTAATTTTTCGTTAAGCGATAATTTTTTAAATGCTTTAACGATTGATCTGCCAGGATCTAAGGGCGACACAGGCCCTAAAGGTCTAGAGGGGCCGCCGGGGAAGCACGGCTTGACTACCTAGGTCCACCGGGCGTGGACGGTAGAATAGGACTAAACGGTAAGACATATTTCAACCTAAATGGCATCTTATATAAGGATCTACCTAATGAATTGTCTGATAGTGCCGTAGTCGATTTAAACCTGCTTGGTTTTGAGGGCGGCGGGCATCAGATGATTTTTACAAAGAGTGAACTAGATATACAGAATGGTGCTGCTAATAAACTTTCTGCTTCATTATTACAGCGGTATTTGCGTTACCCAGCAGACGCAAGAGATTGCAATGAAGTTAAACTCAGTGATTGGTTACTTCAGCAGCCAGCAGGTGATTATACCAGGCTTGATTTAACAGTGTTAAGGCTGCCTACGGGAGCTTCGAATTCTACTGATGTGCCAGTCCAATTCGATTCTAGTTTATCGTTGTCAGATTATATCGATGCCGTGGTAAATGAATATCAGACTAGCTTAAATAAGATAGACGCAGAACTTGGTTCACGGGCTAAAGAATATATAACAGGTATTGATAATCAAGCCAGAAAAATACTAGCTGATCTATCACAAAAACTTAGTGATGCAGAATTTGCCTTACCCGCACAAGACTTTTGCTTAACATTTTCATGCGGTAAGGAAATAAAATATCCTGACCCAACGCCGACTCCAACCGCACCACCACCTACACCAACGCCAACAGCTACACCAGTGCCGCTTATGCCGCCTCAGCCACCAACCACACCAACGCCTGTCTTTCCTCCGGCACCTCCTCCGACGCCTGTGGTCCCTCCGCCATATGTTCCGACACCGACACCGACGCCGCTAACGCCTACGCCGATCGTTAATCCTCCACCGCCACCTTCCCCACGCGGAGCGCGCGGCACTTTACCGCCAGCGCAGGGAAATATTTCGGTTGCTAATTCGAGAGTGGTTACACTAAATAATAAGAACTGGTTTTATTTAACATGAACAATACTAAATTTCCAAATAATCCCTCAGATGGGCAGATATATGAGCTTGAACCAGGCATAATCTATCAGTACGATGCTAGAATGCGGACATGGAACGAGCTTTTATCTGAGACGAAGATTTTAGAATTAGCCACCATCTATCGTGATGGTGCTATGTCAGCTCTAGATTTTAAAAAGCTTAATAGGCTCGTTTACCCATTCCCAAGATCAACGATTATAGGTCAACATTGTACTTCTGCTTTTTCTAGTGGTTTTTTGGAATTACGCTCAGATAGATTTATCGAGATTCATGGCGATGTGTCTTATGTCACGCCTCTTTTAGATAGTACTTCTGAACCATATAAAATACAAGAAAACACGTATGGTTTCGACTTCGAATTTAGAAAAGATATCCTTTTATCTTATCTTCAGAGTTATGGGAGATTGAATCTTACTGGCAAAGTAGGTGATCGTGGCCTACAAGGCGATGCTGGGATTCCTGGTGAAAACACTATATTATCTGGTCCGCAGGGCACTAAAGGTGCTAAGGGGGCCGCGCCAGCCACTAAATTAGCATTATCATCAGAAAGATTCATCGTCTCTCAAAATCCTAATTCGAAGCTTGTTATAACTGACTTAGAAATCGTCGATGATCCAACGAAACCAAACAATTATAGTATCTTACTGACCCGAAAAAGTCTAGGCAAAGTAGATTCTTCTGCTAGCGAGTTTTATGTTACAAGAAATGAAAGCCCTCTTATTTTAGTGACAGACGGTGTGGCAGTAGGCGATGCTACTAATATCTCTACCAATGTAGCTGTTAATAATAGCATAGAATTTACAGGCTGCTTGAACGGCGGAAGCAATGCCATGCAGCCGGCCTATTATGTAAATCTTAATCTTATTACCGATCCTATTAAGAATCTTTATGAACGAAAAGTAGAATATCTTCGCAGTAGCTATGAAGCTGTTGTAGAATTTTGGCTTGTAACTATGTCTGATCTTTTCGAAAAGCAAAAACAGGCATTATGCTGCGCCCTTCAATACGTTGAATCGGCGACTAGAAATATTGACACTAGGAAGCATATTGAAAGCGTTGCGGCGGCGGCGACAGCCGGAGGCGCTAAGGTAGTTATGCACGGCCGAGATAGCACCGAAGCGGCGTTTGCCTCTGGTACTTCATTGCTGAGTTCATTAGATGCTCCAGACCACACTTCTGCTGGTGCTCCTGATATGTGCTTTGATGGTGGCACTTTCCCGCAATACCCAGCACCAACACCTGGTAATCCACCTCCTACACCGACGGCTACGCCCGTAGCTAGCCCTACGCCAATTACTCCATCCCCTTCTACGGTCCTTAATTGCTTTACGGATTGGCCGGGCGGTAAACAATTGATTGGTAGTGGTTGCTCAGTTCGTGGGCTAACATCGAAGGCCGTATCAAATCCAGCCAATACGGTATTTTGGCTATCCGGCATTATTGGTCTACCGATGGAAAAATCAGTGTTTTATGAAGAAGGAACCGCGTATACTAAATTTAGAATCGGAGAATTCGTAGAAATAAGCGGTGGCTTAGCTGACTTAAAGGGTATGTACTATTTATCTGGTATCGCATATAGTGGTACGCATATCTATCATGAAATAGTGTGTAATAAACCAGTGCCACCTCCAACGGCTTCTCCACCACCGACACCTACTCCTACTCCTACTCCGACGCCAACACCTACACCTGCACCGACGCCAACACCTACTCCGACGCCAGCAGATTATTGTAGTAAGTCGATGCCTGGTGGGTTTGGTGAACGTTATGTCGCAGTTGGCTATACCCTACCTAAAGGCACAAAAGATTGGGTATATGGCGATAATGCTAAAGGATATTCTGTCGATTCTAATATTATTTTGGCTTGCGTGCATTCAGGACTTCTAAGGCTAGGCGAAAGCGCTAACATTAGAGTAATAGATTTCGGATACCTTTCTAGTTTTACCGGTTCTACAGCAAATGGTGTTACCAGCAGGAGTTATCCAGCTGAATTCTGCGGCTTCACTTTATCTCTTGCTTCAGCCCCAGCGACGCCGATTCCAACGGCTACTCCAACGGCTACTCCAACTGAGGCTCCAACGCCTACTCTCCAACCTACTTGCTATGGTTTAGACATCTATAAGGATGGCATTAGAATAGGACAAAATGATAGCATTGTTGATATTATACCTGGCAACAGAAGGTGGCCTGTAGGCAGCGGCGGATATTGGGGAGGCACAAATGTATACGGCAATAATAATGATGGCTATTTGCACTCATCAGACATTCTTGGGTGTTGCGTGCATGCGGGGATTATTAAATTAGGTTCTTTTGCTGCAGTTAAGATCTTGGTGCAGAATCTCGAACGGCGATATACCTTTGTGGGGTCTCAGGGTAGCGATGGTTTAATGTCGTTGAGTTATACGCCTAGCTATAGTACTTTAGGGTGTGCTATTCGTGTATTATTGGCACCACCGTCGGCCACCCCTGGGCCTATATCGACGCCTACAGCGACACCTACCGCAACACCCACCGCAACACCCACCGCAACACCTACAGCGACACCTACCGCAACACCCACCGCAACACCTACCGCAACACCTACTGCATCACCAACAGCCACACCTATAAACAGTGGTCCTTGGCCAACTGCCACAAGCAGTGGTGGTGGCTCAGGGTGTAAAGTTTATAGATATGGCTTAATTATCATGGATTCAGATCAAGCAACTATTAGCCAGAATCTTGATGGTGTGCGCAGAGCTGGCGATATCTCGGGCCAGCCTGCTAGGAAAGTGCTTTCTTATTATGGCGACGTTAATCCTAACCCCATTTGCATAGTTGGCGATCCTTTATTGATAAATAATTGCGCCGGTGGCGCTTCCTCAGGTCGCTATATAGTGAGAAAGGTTAGAAGCGCGGCAGAAGCTAATGCCGTTGGTCCGATAAAATGGTTTTACGATGTTGAATGGTCGAGCACACAAACACTTTCAGCCACCATCACCGCCCTTTCAAGTGCCTTATCTTCGGCCACGATTTTCTGCGGCAATAAGTGGGATGCTTTTAGGATGCCAAGGTTTTTCAGTTATATCGATACTTGTTTTGGCCAAAACAAGTTTTATTCAGTTGGCGTAACCGATACTAAAGAGCAATATGTAGTTTCTTCGCAAAATGCTATAGATTGGGCTGGCACATCAAGCCAGCGCTATTCTTTAAGACCAAGACCAAATGGGAAGGTTGGTTTGGTCGTTAGCCCTAATAAAGTGTTATACTTTGGCTATTCGATGAAAGTCGTCGATACTGTGGAGCAGCTTGACACATATGGTGTGATATACTCTATAGACGGTGGTGCTAGTTTTACTTTTCAGAGGTTAAATGATATCGATGACAATGCAGAGTTAGTTCAAGAGGCAAAATACGGCAACGACATTTATGTTGCGGCAGCTTATGCTTATAACCCGACAAAGGAAGTACGTCCGAAAACCAGAATACTTCGCTCTAATGATGGTCTTAAATACTCGGGAAATGCATCTGCAATATTCGATTTTGATTGCCGATTGTGCTTTGCAAACGGCGAATTTATAGTATTTCCCACTAAACCAGTAGGTAGCGCGATGTCGATCGGTTATAGATCTGTCGACGGGATCGAGTTTATTCGCTTTATGTTACCGCCAGATAGTTTACCACCATATGGCGATGGCGAATTCTACGATATTGCATATGGAAATGGTTTATATGTCTTGTTAGCATCTAATGGTGTATATGTGTGCGATAAGCTCGGTAAATGGACTATCGGTTATGAGTTCTACTTTAATCTTTATAAGTCGACCAAGATTAATCTCACATTCGGGAATGGCGTATTCGTTGTCGCTATAGATGATATAGTGTTAGTTTCAGCAAATGGTTATGCTTGGGAGCGATTCGCCTTGCCTAGCTCTAGTCAAACGATTGCTTATGGTGTTGACGCCAATAATATCGGAAAGTTTCTAATTACTGCATATTCTGAAACCGGTTCTTATGATATCTTTGTTAATGCTTGCTCATTAAGGAATAACCAGATTGTAGCAGGTAACACTTTAATGGCGGCGCCAATGTTATCTTCTAATTCGCCTATAACATTAAATAAGGTAACGGTAATGGCACCGCCGTCTTCAGGGCTTTTTCTTACCTATCCGCTTTATAGCGGACAGAGCATAAATGCCTACTTAGATGAGCCATTTACGCTTGGGCCGTTTAATTTATTGGCGGTTGGTTACCCAAATGGTACCGTATTGGTTGGGATCATCGAAGACGTCGATAAGACTTTGTCAATGTCTTTCCCTACATCGTCATTGGCTATTACTTTTATAACGCCTAACACTTTTTCATTCAATCTTACGCCAACAGCCGCTGGTAATTTTGTGTTGAAAGTATCGGTGATAAATGATGTTGATGGGTCAGTATCACAAACATTGCCAATTAAAGTATCAATTACTAGATCTACCTCACCGACCGTCCAGAATGTCTTGCCCAACGTACCAAAGTACACTCTTAATAATGCACGATTGCCTCATAATGATCCTGTCTTTGAGCTTGTCTCAAACAGAGCAACATTTGATCTTGCTGGCGTATTTGGGGATGTTCAAACAAGACCTACTTGGCCTCCTGTCGATAATGATCCAAGAATAGTATCACCCGGAAAATATACGTTCGATATCGGGTTTTCTGGTAACGTCCCTGAGAATCTGGTGGGCCGACAGTTAACTTTTGACCTTGCCTATGCTATTTTTCCTCAGATGGATGGGCTTGAGAGATATTGGACAGATCTTAGGGATAGATGTAAATCTGACGGTGGCCAATTTAATATGTATCAAGATGCTAGAACCGGAGCTCAAGAATTTAGTAGTAATTTTCCTAATGTTACATCTAGTAATATACAAAGTTGTGCAGAACTTTTAAAGCTTAAAGGCAAGTTATTATCTAGAGAGCTTTATAGGATTGTCGATGACAATCAGGTTGTACGATACCCATTCAACGGTAATGAAGGCTATTATTTTAATGACGAAGTTATTACTGTATCGAATATAAGAGAAGCAGCGCGAAAATCCATTAGTAAGTCATTCCCAGACACGTCACCGATTTCTTATATAGAATTTCAGCCGACGATGGATTTAAAAACAGGTAAACAAAATGCTGGTTTACCAAGCATCGTGGCGCCTGGTTTTAGATTAAATGTGGTTGGTCAGGTATTCCCACAAAATGATTTAGGATTAAGCCTTAAAGTTAATCAAGTAAGTAGCGCTCTAGGTTTTAGCAGCGCAAAAGATCAAACAGGGTCATTTTTTAGCGCAGAAAAAATGATCATAGGATGCAATACAAGCTACAGCCCTAACCCTGTCAACCAGCCAGCCGCTGGTGTCTATTATACAGCTAGGTATCTTGATAGTTCATTGAATCCACCGAGCTATATTAACGACAATATTACTGCTTCTATCCAAACGAGCATGGACACGTCAGTAGCACCTTTAGATACTGGTACTAGGTCTGCTCAGACTAGAATTTCAGCTATTGCGAAGCCCAATGAATGCTCTCCTGGTATTATGGGGCGGGCTACGATGGCTATAAGCGACCTTGTTGATTTACTAAACAGCCCTAATTGTAATTTATCGTTATTTAAGGCGAATGCCGATCTTCTTCCAGTGTTTTTCTTTAGTGCAAATGGCGCACTCGGCGGTGTTATAAATACTTCTAACGCTGGTCGAAAGAGTGATTTAGACAGTTCTTATTTATCCGCGCAATTGACTGCCGCTATAAGCATCAATTCCAACAGCGCAAGCTTTAATAATTGCTTCGGTCTAAATTTTACAAAATTATCTGCTACAAATACAACTACCACTTGCGCTGACGGTACGATTCCAATAGCTAAATTTTACGCCTCACTTTTAGCGACCGATTCATTAAATAGGTGGGGATATTCTTATAAATATTCGACCAGCGCTTTTGTACCAGCTTACAAGAATATCACAGTCGTTAGTCAGACAAACAATATTCGAGCAATAGCCACAAATACAATCATGAGCGGTGTGGCTATTAAAGATGCAAATTACGAACAGGTATCGTCAATCGAACTAAATGTGAAGACCAATGCTCACGAAGACACAGCTATCTCTTTTAATTTACCTGCAAACCAATATAGAATTAGAATCGACAATATGTCATCGAGAATAGATGGTTATTATAGAGCTGACATTAGAGTGCTTTATCATTATAATTCTAAAGCGATTGTCAAGTCTTTACTTTCCGAAGGCTCATTTAAATCTTTAGCTGATGCGGCAAATAGATATAAAAACAAATACGTCGAATTCATGCATGATGGCGGTGATGTGAAGATATGGATACCTTCTAAAAACCCCAAGAATTCTAGCGGCAAAATAGATATAACGATAGAACGGGCTGATTCATTTAAAGATAAAGTCATAATTCTGACCGCTGTGGACCTTAAGAAGCTTGACCTTAGTAAATCGACTAAAATTGAGAACGAAATCGGCGATATCTTTCTGGTTATAGACGCAGTAAAAGCGACTGGCGTATCAGGGACTTTAATTGCTATGCCAAGTATAGATGGAAAAACTGTAATGTTGCCAAGCGTAAGTAGTTTTAGATTTATGATGAAAGATTTTTATCTCGGACAAGTTGGTGTATACTGGCTGATTCTATGAAAATTAAAACTGATTTGTATTGTTCTTTAGCGTCCCATCCGCTTTGGCAACAATGGCTGAAAGACACCGATGAAAATCTCTATGGTGTCTTTATCGAGAAATTCAGGGCATCAAAAAGCTGTAGTAATAATGCTAGGATCATGGTGGAGCTTTTGCCAGATATTGAAAGTGCTGGCTTAAAAGATAAGCTAATGAATTTTTTGGTAGTTAATTTTCCTAATGCCGTTATAAGGGATGATAATTCAGAATATATCACATCGATCGAACGATATTTCACAGGCAATACATTAACCTACCCCCGAAGAACTATATTAATAGCTGATAATGCTGAGATCAATAATTTACTGCTAAAGTTTCTCGATGGAAAAATACAATACGAATATATGCTTGCCGAAGGCAAAGCCTATATAGAATATTTAAATGCCGAAGATATAGAGGTGCAGGGTAAAATCCCTGAGACAAAATGGCTATTAAAAAGAATTCCAAAAAAGCCCACAAGAGATTAAATCGGTCTGGCGGCGTAGAATTAGTGAGAGCTAATGGAGAAGGTACATTAGTCGAAGCTATAGCTGGCCTCATGGATCAGATAACTTATTCCATTAGCGCTGAAGAGCCGATGATCAGCCGTGCAAAGAATGTTGCTCCCCGAGATCCTCAGTTAATCGGATCTCCCGGAGATACGGTAAGAGACAATAATGAAACCATTACAAATATGGCATCATCAATGCCGCTTGTAACTAATTTATCAGATGTACGATTATCTGACGACGTAAGAACGGATCTGGAAAAGGATGGTTCAGAATTATACTCTCCTATAAACGTTGGAATGTATAATGAAACCATGTGCGGGACTGGTGCTATTTCTACCGGCGCACTACCAATGCTTTTTCAGCCCGACTATGATGGCAATGGTAAAGGCAACAAGAAAAAGCGAAGATTAAAGAACAAGAAGCACGATGGTATTCGTGCAATGTTTACTGACGATCTCGAAAGATCGATTCGATTGATGATAGAACAAATGCGGGTTGCTAGACAAATATAAATATAATTGTTATTTAAGGAGATATCATGGCTAGTAATAATGACCGAAGAAGAATCAATGAAAATTATGAACCACCTTTTGACGCTGCTGGTTATAAGCCAGGATCTCCTAAGATGAAGAGAGTAGAAGGCTCAGGTGCAGGCGTTGTAGGTGGCGAGAGACGCCAGCTTAAAGGCGGCCACGGCGGTACCGAACAAACGCATCCTAAAAATAAAAACAGAGTAAATGATAAGGGTATCGTTTCTGGCTCAGAGATGAGCAGCTCCCACGGCGAAGCTTCAGACGGCTTCCAAGAAAAAGTGGGACACGATTGGCCAGACGGCCCACAGAACGATGGGGCTTCAAGTGAATTTATTACTGGCTATGATTATACAGGCGCTGCACCAGAGCCTAAATTAGAAGGCTGGAATCCAGATTCGATCGGCAGCATGATTGGCGAAGAATATAATCTTCAAGACATGTTTAACCAATATGCAGGGACTCGCCGTTCTGTCAATATGCTAGAATTTAAGAATGTCTGCCGAGCCAATGGCTTCGATTATCCACTATCTGAAGACATGTTTCGCCAATTAATCGAAAATAATAAAGAATTCGTCTTTACTGAGCATCATGACGGCATCCACAGATTTTACATCTCAGAATCCGACATGGGTTTGGGATACGGCGAAGAATTAGATCCAAAAGATCCTAACACTTTTAATGACCGTGTCCAAGCAGCTGAGAAGCATAGAAACACTTTTAATGACCGTGTCCAAGCAGCTGAGAAGCATAGAAACACTTTTAATGACCGCGCACAAAATGGTTTTAATGATCCCGAGCTAGGAGCAGAAGGTAGCTGCGGCGCAATGGGCGCTGGCGGCTGGGGCGCTGGTGAAGATGGCGAAGATGATTGGAAGCCCGCAGAACTCGATTATGACGCTCCTAAGTCTAAAGTGCCATTTCCTGGTAAACCAAATAGTACATACGATGAGGAAGGCCCCGCAGACATCGATACAAGCGGTGCTGGTGGCTGGGGTACTGGCGAAGAAGGTCAAGATGATTGGAAGCCGGCGGAACTCGATTATGATGCACCCACCCCAAAGGTTCCGTTCCCTGGTAAACCAAATAGTACATACGATGAGGAAGGCCCCGCAGACATCGATACAAGCGGTGCTGGTGGCTGGGGCTTTGGCGGTGACGGCTGCGAATGTACTACTGACGGTGGCGAATGTAAATGCCCGCCATTTTGCAAAAAATGCAAACCGGCCAGTGGTTCTTGTGGTAGTGGCAAATGTGGTGGCGGGAAAAAAGATGATATGGCTGAAGGATTGCAACGCAAGCTCACTAGATTCTTTACCGAAGCACGAAGTATTATCAAAGAAAATGCACGATATGGTCGAAGGATCATCGGCGCTAAATTAAACGAATCTTGGGATTGCAACGCTGGTTATTGCAAAATCACCAGCAGCCAGCATAAAGTCGGCCAAGCGCTGAATATGCTCAAGAATCGTTATCCTAGTTTCAATCCGCTCTTTGAAAATACTCAAGAAGTCATGAAGACCGGATATATGATCGATAAAGCCGAGGGAAAGAAGACAGAAGAAGGCGGTAAAGAGCCATCGATGTCCGATTTCAAGGAAGTTACCGCTAAAGGTTTAAACAACCGTCAGCCCAAAAATGGTCTTACTGGTAAACCCAAAGAATATCCTAAATAATAGATGAAAAGGATTTCGAAGATGGCCGCTAGAAATAGCGGCCATCTTCGTATATATATTTATCATGAATACTTCTTATATCGCAGTCATAGATGTTTTTCACCATGTTCGAGATAAATATTTAAAGCTTTTATACGACGAGATAAAGGTCGATGGTGATGAATTAATCATAGTAAACAAGATATCTGATTATCGTCAACTAAGCGAAACTGATAGAAGCTCTAAGAAAGACATAAAGATCGTCGATCTATTTCATGCTACCAATGAAATGCAGGTTTATGCGACTGCTCTAGAAAATTCTAGCAATGATTTAATCTTTACCTTGTCTCCTGATTCTGTCCTAAACAGGGCATCGATGGAAAAATTGAGAGCTAAAGTGCAAAACGATGATTATATTGGATCTGCTTATGGCAATGGAATTAAGATAAATCCAGAAAATGGAACTTTCTATAGAACTCAATATTCTGGGAATATAATGTTAGATAGTTTCTTGTTTAAGAAGAGTCATAAATTATTAAAAGATCTTGCTGGGAATAATTTCAAATTATTCATGCTCAATAAATTAAAATCAACCGGTCAGGTTTTAATATTAAAGAACAATATCGATTATATGGAATATTTGACATATTTATCAGAGCCTGTCGAAAAAGTTTCGAACGCTATCGGCGTGGCTGAAAAAAAAGAGATAAATGCTGTGTCAAAAGCATTGCGCAAATTAAAGAACATATGGATTAGTTAAATATATTATATAACTAATAGGAGCACTGCATGTCTTTTTTAAATAAATTATCACACCGGCTGACTAAAGTTTTAAAAGAAGCCGAAGTGGCTGGCGGGCAACCACGGGTAGAATGGAAGGATCCATATTCTCCAGAATATAGCCGAGAATATGCAGAAGATTGCTTATATCATACAATTGGCCCCATGACTGCTAATTCGAGATGGGTTAATAAACCATGGGTATCGCGTGTAGGAAACGAGGCGCCAGAAGACTTTGTACCAGGTGGTAAAGCGCCAAGATGGACAGATTCCGAAGTGTACATTGCTTTTGCTGGGTTAAGCGATGGCAGAAATTTCCATCAAAAAGGCGGAAACAAGGGTCCCGCTTCCGGAAAGTATGGCTCTCCACTATATCGAATAGCAAAGAGGGCTGCGAAGAAAGTAGCTTCTTCAACTGGCAAGTATATGGATGAGAATTTGGTCGAGGATTGCTATCAGAACGGCTCAGTAGCGCTGGTAAAATTACTGCAGCCTGGTGCTGACAGATCACTTAGTCCTTTTATATCATGGGCTGCGACTCAAGTCGAAGGCGCTATGACTGGCGGTGTAGGCAGCGATACTAGAATAGATATGCTATTGAGTGATAAATCTGTCTATTATGTGACACCGGCTGGTCAAGTGAAAGTGCGCTTGCCAGTGACGGCTAAATCTCCGAATGCCGGCGAGTCACCAGACGCTTTTAGAGCACGACAAGAAAGAGCTATAAAGCTAAGAGCAGAAGCTGAGAGCAGTTGGATTAGAAAGGAAGTGTATGGTATACCGTCATTGTTGCAAATGACTAATCCAGAAGAGATTTATCGGGCAATCGATGTCGTTTCAGATGAATATCGATACGAATCAAAGACAGACCGTGCCAGCGGCAATCCGTTTGGAAATTATAGCAGCGAATATTATATGTTTGGAAGCGAATTAGCAGCTGCTTATGAAGAAGGAGACCAAGAAAGAATAGAATTAGCTAAACAAGATCTACAAAAGCTAGAATCACGCGCTGAAGGTGCATCCGCTATGGTTTTAGGAACAAAGACCGGTTTAAAACCTGGTCATACTATTACGACACCAGACAGGAAAACACAGACAAAGATCGCTAGCATTAGTGGTGGTCGGCCATCTGCCGAGACCGGCGAAGCAGAAGAAATGCAGCTTGCCGACACAAGGGCAGCTGAAGACACCGAAGCACCAAAGCCTAAAGAGCTTTTTAATCATATCATAAAAATGTGTTTAAATTATGATCTGCGCGATATACTAAGAGGCACAAAATTTTTAGATGTAGATGAAAAGAAGTTAGACAATATTAAAGGATATATGACATCGAATCAATTTAGATTTTTAATTAGATCATATGGCCAGATAGCATCAGATTACCCTGGTAGAGGCGACATGCGCGAAAAATTGAATATTCCACGAGAAATGCCTGGCTGGTGGTCGCCTTACGAAGACCCTGAAATCGAATTAGTAGCTGGAAGTGAAACATGGGAAAGCATTTGGCTGAGAGAAGGATGTGAAGCTATGAAAGTCCCTGGCATAGTAGAAGAAATGGCGGCTGAAGCAAAAGAATTCGAAGAGGGCTTTATAATTGGTGAAGGCGATGACGAAAAAATAGTCAAGATCCCCATTAACCCATCTCGATTAGTAAAAGCGAACGGCTTGTCGATATCTAGACAGAAAGTGTCTGGAGATCTTGCTAGTGCAACACAGAAATTTGAGATGGTAGTATTAGCTGAAAGAAAATCTTTAGCTTTTGATGATTCATTAAGCGAAAGTGTAAATGGCAAATTAGTGCCTTTGATAATAGAAGATAAAATAGATAGAAAAATCATGATGGAACAATTAAATCAATTGCTAAGATATAACACCATGATTCGGCATAATCTGATTATAGAATGCATTAAAGACAAGAGAAGCATTATCATATGATTTTGAATTCCTTAACCATCCCAGGCCATATAATTTTTGAAGCTGGCGAAGGGCATCGTTGGCAGTTCGATTACGAAAATTATCATTCCGACCCTAAGCCCGATGTGTTAGTTTTGGGCACCTATAAACATCCTAGCACTGGAAATCAGCTTGTCGGGGGAATAAATCTGCACTATATTAGTAAGAGGGACCAACTAGACCTTAGAAAATTACTGCCAGAATTAAGTAAGATAAGAGGACTAAAGAAGCGATACAGATTTGGAGCACGAGCCTTACCCCACATATTTTCTGATCAGGCATATAGAACATACGATTCCGATCACATTGCTGACCTAAAAACTGGTGTATTATTTCCAGTATATGGAGTGTTAAGCAAAGACGCAGTTAAAGCCACCAAGGCTAAGGCTAAAAAAGCTGCAGAACTAAAAGCAGAGCCGCAAGTCATAGATGCGAATAAAGATATCAGAAGCGTAGAAAAAGCCTATGAAAAAGAAACGACGAGGATTGCTAGCGAGGTGCCGAGCGATAAATCCGTAGCGACACCCCAAGACAAAGAGGTTATCGATAGATATGCACAGATTAAGGATAAAGCTGCTAATCTTAAACATAAAGAGGCTGAGCAATTAAAAGCGGAAAAGGAATATGCCGACACGATCGATAATGAAGTTATCAAAGCAGTTCCTTCTATAGCACCGGCACCTGCTGCGCCGACGCCAATTAAGCCAGCGGTACCTGTGCCAGTTAAACCTGCCGTTCCTACCCCTGTTAAACCCGTGACACCGGCGCCAGTTAAGCCTGCCGTGCCTACACCTGCTAAGCAAGCAAAGCCTGCGCCAGTGCCTGTTAAGCCTGCGCCAGTACCGCCTGTTATTAAGGCTCCGAATATTGATTATACAAAGACCCCGAATTATGATGATCGGATTGAGAAGGCCCCAATACGATCTGAATTTAATGACTTGCCGATTGTTGACGAAGTTATAGTCAGGCAAGAAGAAATGATTACCGAAGCAGGCAAGAAAACTATAACATATTATAGTCCAAGACTCCGAAGATATATCATCGAGGCACTATGATACCTTTAACCTTTGCTAATTCTAAGAAGAAGATCGCTATCATAAGCGGTTCCCCAAGGAATGAGAACAGCTGCTCAGGTGGTAAGTCTAAGACAAGTAAAATCGTAAGCCATGTCATAAATGATGGCCCAGAAGCCGACTATATCCTATACGATCTAACCGTAATAGATGATGAGCCACGTATTCAGCCATGTAAAGGATGTATTTCTACTGCAAATGGTTTTCAATGCCATTTTCCATGTAGTTGTTATTCGTTAAAAGACGATGTAAAAGATTATATGTATGAAAAGGATGTTTACAATGGTCTAATGTCCGCAGACATTATATTAACATTCACCCCGATCCATTGGTATACGGTTACTTCAGTAGTAAAGTCTTTTTTTGATCGTTTAGTATGCATTAATCTAACTCTTCCAGTCGAAAAGGCTCGAGAATTATTTGGCGACGATATTAAGGATTCAAAATTAACGACGAAGCATGAATTATCTGGGCAATATAAAAAAGATTTAAAAAACCACTATGCTGGAAAGATATTTGGGGTGTTCGCTCACGGTGATGAAGGAGCTAACGATTACACGGAGGCTACTAAGCCAGCTAGTCTGAAAGTCGATAGCAAAGAAGCCAATTTTAACCAATTAATTGGATTATTACCATTGGCGTTTCAGATGAGATATGGTGGGTTAATAGTACCTGATGACCTAGTTGAATACCATAAGTTCGGTAAAAATATACCGTACGCTAAAAACAATGCTACATTTGAAAGTAGGCATTGGATATTAGATAAAGCCACGGACTTCGTAAAGCGTGCGATACAGCATCAAGAGAACCAGCAGGCAAAAAGCAAAGAGGAGACCGATAAATCGGTAAAGTAATATGGCACTATATCAGATACCGAATCATTCCCAATTAAAAGATGCACAATTTATCCAGGTTTTAGGACCGAATGGTATAACTACTGGATATCAATATGATGCCGAATTAAGAACTCTCTATTACCGCGACAGCCAAGTCGTTTATCCAAGTTTTCACGGCCCGACACATATCGCTGAAGATCCTGTGCCTGTCGCTACGTGCGATTCACCAGGCTTGATGTCTGCCGATGATAAATGTAAAGTCGATGCTATTTTGCAGACAAGACTTGGCGTACTTGGATTTCAAGGCGCTGGTTTTCCGAACGACGGCGGCTGGATGCAGGGCGATATAATTTTAGCCGCAGGTACAGAATTTATCAGTTTAGAACGCATCGGAAACGTGGTTAGGTTTACAGTCGATAGTCCGATTCCATTGAATTGCGCTTGTGAATCATGTAACCAGATCTTTTGGGTACAGGACGAAACAGAAGTCGCAGCGATCAGACCCCCAACATGCGCCGGTAAATTAGTCGGTACTGATGTCTATGGTGAGATGAAAGTTTATCTGTTTCCAGAATCGACTATCGTCGATACTACAAACCCAGCTAAAACATTGGGCAACAAAGGCATATATCCTGCTCTTATCTTCAAGCGATATGATGATGCTATCACTCCAGGTCTTGCAGAATTCGAATTAATCCTTAAAAGAAATTCTTTAAATAGTTCTGTTACTGAAATAGGTTGGGCCTTTACGCCGGGCGCTAGAGGCATTCCAGAAGTTATCTGGTATACTGGTCTTGATCTTAATGGTAATGCTATAACATTTAAGATGGATCCAAATGTCAATGCTGATGGCCTTGGCGCTTTGTTATACAAGGGCATTCTAATCACCAAAAAACCAGCGGTGATAGTAGATTATACAGGTGAAGTCCTAAGCACAAACGTTTATATGGTTAGAGAATGGAATCTAGATAAGTCTTTAGCAACTGGAGATTGTTACTCTGCTAGAAACGTTTGGCAGATCCTAAACCCGCAAAATCCACAATCAGGTGTTAATCCTCAAGTCTTAGTGTTAGATCAGACTATCGATTTGCTACCAGTCGGTACTTTAGTCGATCTTTATGCATATCAGGTCGGTGAAATAGCTGGGCAAACTCAATATCGGTATTTCTTTTCTAAAAAGCCAAGTCTAAATCCTAATTATGTCTGGACCAATATCGGTTCAGTACAATTTGGCGACATCGTGGTCGCTAGGGAAGAAGTCGAACCTGCTGGTACTTTTGACCCTAGGACAAGCGCGATCACTGAGACCGCATCTAGAGATTTCGAGCCGAGTCAATGGGGTTTAACTGGGCTCGATGATCCATTGCTGATGTTCGATGAAATCGTAGCTGGCGGCACGGCTCCAGATGGCGATTATAATTCTCAGCATAGAGCTGTAATCGATACGTTGATGCCTGGTTTAAAGATCGTTAAAAGCGTTTATTCTGGCACTAATTTTTCTGAGAGACCAGTTTACCTATGGCACAGGGAAAGCATGACAAATGCTTTGATCAGAGCAGATATCGGTAGACCTGAGATAAATGATTATGTCGGTGTATTCCCGCCGATTGATATTCTTTTAAGAGCTAAAATCGATAGTACCACTGAGAAGTATATGAAAGTGGTTTCGATCGGTAATATCAATGGTCTGAATTATGTCATGGTATGTGGCGCCGATTTCACAGAGATACCTCCATTCGGCACCATAAGAATATTAAATCCAGGCGCCGATGAGAATATGGTTTATAATTATAATAAGAAATTCGTTTTTCCATCAGAGATCCTTAATCCTGTTTTAGGCGTGCCTTCATCGTTGACTATAAGCGGTTGTGATGTGCTTGTGCTGGCCAATGGATACCCTGATAATTTACCTTATGAAGGTAATATTGGTGATGTTGTCGAATTATTGCATCAGGATTATGATAACCCAGTGGTTAGATTACAGTACGGTTTTGACCAGACCACGAACTTGGTTACATTGCAATTCTTCGTCGGGCATTTGGACATGAGTCTTCCGTATCAATTTGACGCACCAACAGACGAGGTTGATGATTATGTGCGTGGCTTGGCGCCGGGTTACGCCGTTAGTGCCGTTTATTCGCAATCTGGCGTATGGTCTGGCGTTGGCACGCAACCTGCAGCGACCCCAAGGGGCTTTAAATTTTACGACGGTGGTGCAGTTAGTGGTGGCGATTCTGGAGAATACTGGAATAAGATAGAAGTGATGCTGCGTGATGCTCAGGTATGGATTTGGTGGAATGGTTTGCTAATACCACCTAGCCCAGCATTGAATTCTTTATTATCTACGCCGGTATCTATTAACACCCCATTTTACCCCATCGAATTCAATCCTACCAACCAACCATTCGGAAAGTGTGGACTCAAGCTTTGGCCTGGCGCTAAGATAAGAAGAATGGATATAAAATCGCAAGTCATACTGTTCAGTGAATTCTCCTATGGGCAGATTACTATAGCGACATAATCTTCGAGGCCACCGGATGTGTCTTCTTTGTGAGTTTTAGGTTATATGAATATTAAGCGCCAACAATGCTCTGATTATTAAAGGGAATGGCTTTCTGTGTCTTTCATCTCATTATTTATAACGAATTTCTTAAAATTAATAAGACCGAATTTAATGCTAGAATAGGTTTTTATATATTTCGATACCATTAATTGGTATCTTTCGTAAATCTCTTCAGCAGTAGGAGAAGATGTGGATATAGTGCGAACTATATGAGAATATACTATATATTCTATAGTATTTCCTTCGGTGTCCGTTATAGCCAATATTATCTTGGAATTATGTATTTTTGGATCTTCGCTATCATTTAGTCCGATTATTTTAGCACTCATACCATAGGGCATAAGAGGAATTTCGATTTCTTGCGAGAACCATTTTTGGATCATTTTTTCTTCTTCTTAAAATTAGAGAATCTATCATGCATTTCACGCATCTGCAGAAGTATTTTCTGGAATTTCTCGGATGCGTCATACATCATATCTATCAGTGACATATCGCTATCAAAACTCAGTATTTTGGGAATGATAGTACCATTTTTAAGATTTAGAGAGCAAGCTCTAGCCAATACTTCTGCTTCTTCCTTAGAATCTACTAAGCCCGCGAAATATAGAGAAAAATCGGTATAACTGTCTTGGTTTTCGATTTGTATATGAACATATGATACCAGATAAAGTTGATCTTGTTTCATATTATCCTCATTTACCGCTACTGCCAAAGCCGTTTATACCACGGACATTGTATTCTGGGCTAAAATCCGCTACGACATCGAAATAGGCTGAATGCTGTTCATGGATCAGTATCTGGGCTATTCGGTCCCCGATATTTACTATATAATCTTCGTTATTAACATTTATAAGTGATACGACGATTTCGCCTGTGAATGTGGCGTCGATAACGCCACGGTTGGGGAAAACGCCTTTACTCCACAGGCTGCTGCGGCCTTCGATGGTATAGTAGTAACCTGGAGGCGCACTGATCTTAACCCCTGTGCGTATGATAGTAGCGACCTGAGGAGGTAGCACCATCCTTTCGATGCTATAGAGATCATATCCAGCATCAGTGACCCGACTTCGGCTCGGTATTTTGGCATCGTGATGCAGTAGTTGCATTTCTAGTCTAATCATTTTCTACCCCCATATTGGCGATCACCCTTTCTATACTAGGAATCATCTCATTAAAGATCACATCTGCCTCTCTGTCAGCAGCTATGGTTTTTAGGTTATTTAATGAAACAATCTGATTAATCAATACTGATTGTTCTAACGAAGAGGTGGTTAGGGTTTTGTATGCCGTTGATATGGAGTCAAAGAAATCGTCTTTCTGGTTATCGTAAAAGTCTTCCTGATCTCTGTCGATCATTCTTTCTTTAGCGGTACGCCATGGGCAATCAAATACGAATACTAAATCTGCCTTTCTCGGTGGGTAGACCATGAACAGCTTAGAAATGTCATTGACTGTAAGGCCGGTCGCCTTGCCGTAGATGATCGAACTGATGTAAGTGCTTCTGTCTGCTATTACGATACTACCGCGGTTTAATTCTGGCTCCAGTATCGTCTTGTTAAATGCGATCGTATCAACAAAATGTAATAATTGTCTTGATAGGTTATCTATCTTGATATTTCTGTCGAATTGTGCTGGATTTTTTACTAACTTGCGGAGATGATTGCCTAGCGCTGTACTGCCTGGGTGATATGTCGTGATGATATTATTTTTCGGGTGCCTTTCGACAAGATATTGATTTAGTCTGCTTGCTAGTGTCGATTTACCTGACCCGTCGATGCCTTCTAAAACAATATATATCCCTCTATTCTTCATCTACCTCATCCTTCATTCTTGGATTTTTTGATATACACAATAAACGGTGACTGTCCCATTCGGTCTCTAAGAAGCAATTGGTTCCTCTGAATTTTCTTAATAATGCCAAAAGAATCTTAGCCTCTTTTTTACATGAGCCGATAAAATCATAATACGTTTTATATGGTAGAAGAGACTTTGGTAACTTTTGCCCGCTTTTGAAATGAGCAAGCGCCTCAGGTTTTTTGCCTTTTATAGAGCCCATAATCGATTTAAGGATGATATTTAATAGTTGTGCAAGTTTATAGTCAATATCTATAAGCATAAACTTCATTTTTTCTATCGCTTCTCCTGATGTGACAAAGTAATATTTTGGGTCAAAGACCACAGATCGGTCCATATCTTTCGGAACGTTGGGAGATTTAGGGAAAAAATGGCATAGGTCTAGTTCTATGATTAGCGTTTTGCTGTTGAATTCTTCCAATTCATGTATAAGAGGCACGTTGTTTCGCATCATGATACTCCAATAGCGTTGGATTATAGGATAATATAATATGGAAAAGGCGCATTGTTTCGAATGCGCCTCTTATAGATTTAGATAGTCCAATCGAGTTTCTGGGCTGGAAAGCCATCGAATTGACTGAAAGCGAATGAGTCGCCTTGCTTGGCGATTCTATCCATATCGCTTTCATTTACCCAGAAACCGCCTGGGGGTTCACCGTAACCGCCTTCAGGTGGCTGGCCGTGAGCATCAACACCCCAGCTATTTAGGATATAATATATCCAACCTAGCGTGGGATGATTTACAGTGCCGATGACGCACATTTGGTGGTTCCAAGTATCTGCTCTTTTATTAAGCCTTACTGGCGGTGCGCCTTGGACAGCAGGTGTCATCTGACCGCCCCAGTCGCTGGCGATCGTGCAAGGATAATAATTTAGCAGGGCTTCACGAACTTGAAGAGCAGATTTAACCTGTGCTGTAGATTTAAGCAAGTGTTTTCTGCTCAAATCGAGCCATTTCTGGTCTATTTTGCCTCCGTCACTCCAATTCATTTCAGCGGTCCTGCCCCATGTCAAGCCGCCTTGGTCGGTGCATTGCGGAAGGCCTTCGCGGCTGGCTTCGAGAACGCCATCCTTGCGCATAGCTTCAGCAAATGCTGAACCAAATGAACCCTCGCCTTTTCCACGGCTACCAGCATAATAACGGCTGCGGCCGTATGGCAATAACCAAAATGGCATTAAAACTTGTTCTGGATCTTTAAGTCTAACCACTTCCACCGCAGACAAATACCAGAGAGCTTGGCCGCCACCATTACCAACGCATGAGCCGGTTTGTTGGTAGAAAGTTCTAAAATGCTTTCCTCCATTGGCTACTTTTGCACATTCCCAAAGAAATGCTCGATCGCTAGGCTCTTGGTCGCCTGTGATTTGAAAGTCTATCATCTTAGACTTTACTTCGGTGTCAAATTCCTTTTCTTCGTCTGTACGATCCTCTGGCATGATATAACCAAAAGACCATACACTCTCGGAGGTATCACCTTTCATTAAGAGTTTACCGCCGACATCAGCTAAGTTAAAATCACTCATTTGATTGTCTCCAAAATTTTAATGATTCTTGTAAATTGTTTTTGGCATAACTCCACAGTAGCTTTGTCTAATTTAACACTAGGATCAGTAGGTAGAATATTATTTAGCTCTTCACCTATAGTAGTTCTCATCGCCTTCAACGCTGTCGGGGCTAAATATTGAGCTGCTATAATGTGGGTTTGTGCGATAAAGTCAGAAGCTGAACCAAATTCATACTTCTGAAGAACGACAATCGCTTGTTGATAGATTATAATTAATTTATTCTTCTGATCCAACTTGTTGGCATCGCTACTAGCAGCGTAAATTGGCGCCAGCCTTTGATAGAGGGGATCTTTTTTTATCTCTTCAACGGAGTTAGGGTCGGGGACTGGGGTGGGTGTTGGTGTCGGAGGATTAACTGGGTCTGGGGTGGGTGTTGGCTCTGGCGTACCGGTCACTGTTACCGTAATAATAGCTGGTTCACTAGGCACATCTCCCAAAGCCGTGTAAACTGCGACTTGGAAGACGCCGGGTTTGAGAGATTGGAAAACCGCCCATCTACCGCTTTCTGAAACGATTAGATCAACACTGGCAGGGGCTATCCATTTTATCTGCTTGCCATTGGTCTCAGCAGATAGTTTTAACAATCGGCAGGCTTGCACCGACACAGCCGGTGTAACAGTCACCTTGGGCTCTGGTGCCTTAGGCTCAGGCACTTGGGCCACTAGCATAAGAAAAGTGAATAAGATCTGGTTCATATGATTTTTCTTTACGGCCTTGGCCGATGGTAGTCCTTTGCTACCGATTTCAAAATAATTTATGTACCATTTGAGGAAAAAGATAAATATATGAACATAAATGAAAATGACCAATTAATAACTGGTGGATCAATGGCACAAGAAACAAGATCTATAGACCCGCTCCATATGTTTGGTAGTAACGAGAGCGTTACTTCCGACGGCCAAAATCAGTCATACCCATTCTCTGCGAAGGACATTAAGTATGCTGAAGCGCTCTTAAAATATCTAGGCAGCTTCGACAGAGTCTTTAAAATATACGATTATCTTAAGAGAAAAGAAGATGAATATATCAATATCGCAAACGACCAAAGCGGAACTATAGATGGCATCGCATCTCAGATGGACTCAGATTCACCACTAGACCTTCAGAATTATATGAACAAAACTACAAACCCAGGTGCAGATGGACCTTATTGATCTAATAAAAGCTTGGTGTGCGGAAAATGGGGTAGGCACAAGTCAAATGATAACTGACCTTGACGCTACCACTCTGAATATAAACAGTGATATACCACATGTAAAATCTGTAATTAGAAGATTAGATAAATCGAAAGATAAACAAGTAACGATTAAAAAGGTTAGGAATGGTTGCAGTCTGAGAGTGAACACCAAGGGCATTAACGACGAAAAGCAAACGGAGAGAACAATGAACTTTAAAGACAAAATCGAAGCTGTGTTTGAAGCACAATATAAAACCAATCTGTCACCAATACATCGTAATAAAAAGCGTAATCGACGAGGGCCTGATAAAGTAGCGCCTGTAAAAGAAGAACAATATAAAACTTATATGAGCCCTACAGATGGCTATAAGAAGAGAAGTACACTGGGTTCAAAAGACCCTAAGGTATCGTCTGCGCCTAAGATTAATAAAATTAGCGCCATTATAAAGACGACTGAAGAGCCAGAAAATGAAGATGAAGGGTTCATACAAAAAATTACGAGATTTAAATTAAAGCTTCAAGAGGCTCTTGAAGGCATTGCCACTGAAACCAATGTCCAGCCACAGGCATATTTCGACCAGTTTATAAAAGCACTCGATGAAGCAGGGAAGATACAAGGAGGTGGTTCGCTACGCACCGAATTAAAGAAAAAAGGCATCACATTGGCACGTTCAAATGATGGCCAATCGATAGTTCTATATGTGATAAATGCAGAAACAGGTGCTAAGCAAGTGATCAAGCAAATCGAGCTATCATCCATAGATAAAGACAGCGGAGTCGAGGAAGAAATATTTAATTGCATAGACTTCGCAAACGGCGAAGCGCCTGGGGCGTTTAAGCGTAAACAAGAGGCTCTTAGAACGCAAGAAGGCGCTGTGCGTGATGTCGTTTCTAAAGTCGGACCAGACCGCCTAAATGTAGATAGTGAAGAAACTGGCGCTAAGATAGCTAGGAACACATAAATGACATTACCAGATTATAGGATCAGATTTCCAGCCCCTCTGATCGATTTTGCGGCTGACGTCGGTCTCACAGGCCAGGCGCATGATGGCTATCCAGCCCCAGGCACTCAAGCGAGGTATGACCATTTAAGACTTTATCTGATTGGGTTATTGACCCATCAAGCTTCATTTCAATCGCCTTTGGAATACAGCGAAGGTACTGTTTGGTTTGATCTCAACGAAAATGCCTTAAAAACATATTTTAATAATGAATGGCAAGATATTGCCAATACTATTATACTGACCTCTGAAGGTCAGAGCATCACTCTGGCTGATTGGTATACAAATCAGGCGACTATTATATTGAAATCGTTAGCACCAGAAGTAGTCTTTGGTGGTAGGTCGACGATTAGCGGTATTTTCAGAATACCAATCCCTTCGAGAGTGTATCCCTATCTCTATCCTGATAGTAGGATATTCATGACGGTTAATACTACGCACAATTTAGATCCAAGAGAAGTGTCTATAGTGACAGTCGGTAGCCAAAGATTTATAGACATTAGTCCGAATGAATTGGATGCGAATGATTCTTTTTATATCTCTATCAGACGCATACCAAATGCGACATTTAGCACTGAGAACGTTATTATATAGGTGAAATAATGAATACGATGAATTTTTCTGAACAATATGGCGAACACCCCACTAAGGGTCCTTACCGAACTTACCGTGGCGAATTAGAATTCGAAATCAGAGACGTACGCGGTAGAACAATCGAGAAGATAAAGCAACCAAATATCGTTAAGATCTTTGCCAAAGAAATCCTATCACACAGGCTTTGTTATTCTAAAGTATGGGATCCTACTGGTGGTACCGGCAGCGGTGAATGGGTGACTCACAGTATAGACATCGACGAATCAGCTGTTAAATACATATGTTTTGGGGCTTCCTTTGATACCAACGGTACACCATTAGACCAAGCTGACCCAAGGTATTATGCTTATGATTCGATCACAGGAGCATATGTTCCGGTGGCTTTAAATTCGGGTACTGACAATAATTCTATTGGTAATGCGCAGACCCAATTGTTAAGAAACGGAAGCTTAATTAATCCAATTCCGGTGTCTGAACCATCTAGGCCATTGAAGCGAATAGAGCGAATTTACTTCCAACCTTCATATCAACCAGCCGGCTCGCCTTTGGTAGAGAATGATGGGCCGAATGTTAGAGCCATTAATAATATTGTCGTGTTCGAAACGACTTTAGAGAAAGACGAATATAACGGTTTTGGTACTACCGCAAGCGATTATTTTACTCTTACTGAAGTGTCGCTAGTTGGAGCAGCAGAAATCGGTAGTATCGGGACGTGCGACTGTGATCCAAGGATGTTATTTTTAACTGGCAGCGAAGATGGTAGCCCTATTAAAGCGATATTTAATGACAGCGCGACCATTAGTCTTGATCCCTCTGTGCTGAATCCAGACATTATCAAAGAAGGCGACCAAATTCAATTACAATCATACGATTCTACTAAAAATGATCCTGATTTTCTTGGACAATTAAACCCATTTTATTTGGTTGTTAGTAAGCAAACCGGCGGCAGAGATATAACTCTTGATCGTACGCCGACCAATTCTGATGGAACGGTACTTATGCCAAATGATGGTAATACTATCGGAATCTACAGAGATGGTTTTAAAATGTTTTCACAAAGAATTCTAACCACTCCGATTAAAAAGAGTTCGGATTTCGTTATAATCGTAAGATGGTCGATCATCCTTAATTAATATATGGATACATTAGAAATCTTAATCGCAGCAATAAAATCGCTGCCAGGCTTGTCTGGCGGTTATGACATTACTGATTCTAATCACGATTGTCCCGATTTAACTTCGGAGCTTTGGCCCCGCGGAACGACAGAATTCGACCATATGGCTACTGTCATAAGCGGCGCCAAAATAATTCGAGGTATTGAACAGGCATCGATCTTGCCCGCTGCCGCATTAGATGTAAAGATGTTAGATTATGGTTGCGGAGATGGCGAACTAATAGCAGCATTGAACAGCACTGGCAGAAAAGCAGTCGGGTATGACAAGACCTCTACCAAAACGGCTAATTGTTATGTCGATTGGTCGAAGATAATCGATCTTGCACCATATAAGTTAGTGATACTTTATGATGTCATTGATCATACAGATTTAGCAGGCATAATCGAAATTCTAGAGCAGATTAAAACAGTCATTCATAGTAATGGCAGGATTTTCGTAAGAATACATCCTTTTTCATCGGTGAATGGGACCCATGATTTTTCGCCGGTCAATCTTGCGTTTGCCCATATGTGTTTGACCCCAAGTGAATCATTAAAAATCGGGCTTAAGCCATGGGATCATCTAAAAGTGGTATTGCCGTTAGAATTTTATGAAAGAGTTTTTGGATTACTGGGCTTGGCTGTGGTTTCAAAGAAGATACATCATTCTCAAGTAAATCCTTTTGTCGTATCGCATTTGATGAATCGCATTAAAAGATTGCACTATTCTGAAACGATGTCTGCCGAACACATTGAAAAGTCGATATCGATAAATTATATCGATTTTCTCTTGGCCCCTTCATGAAGGTTACCCGCCATCACTTCTTCGTAAGTCATTGATTCGATCAGATCGACATCTAAATCATATTTATCGATATAATGTCTTAAATGGCGTGGTAATGGTAGATGATATTTCTTATAATGTGATATACCGTTTTTTAGATTTAAAGACACAAAAACATGGATTGGTATGTTATACCCGTGTTTTAAATGTATTGCCGTGGTGTCTATGGGATTAAAGGCTATTTTGGCTCTTCTGGCTTTTTCGGTAAAATCATAGTCTGTATATCCCCAAGACAATTGCCGTTCGTCGACCTGCCTATTAATATAATTATATGTTATAGTGGTTAGTGCCATATTACCAGAAGCTGGGCTTCTTTGGCTTTGTCTAGCATAACGGTGAGATATCGATTGAGCTTTCATGCGAATATTTGGGTCAAAAGCTTCGATATCTTCAATGTCTTCTTTTAAATTCTTAATTTGCCTAGGATAACTTATCTGATAATCTAAGGTGTTTTTTGCAGCGGTAAGAAATTTTTTATCTAATAATCTATCAGAATCGATTAATAAAAGGTTAGTTTGCGTCGAAGCTTTAATTCCCATATCCCAAGCTAGTTTAAAGTTAAAAGGCTTTCCATCTCTTTCATATTTTATTACTTTAGCGTTTAAAGAGGG
>Ga0114974_10000327_pt1 | contig 40521 bp, 42 predicted proteins | sample S_130206_EF_Meta_FD_87318 | JGI IMG/M metagenome (GOLD analysis project Ga0114974, IMG submission 87318) | Freshwater microbial communities from Lake Simoncouche, Canada to study carbon cycling - S_130206_EF_MetaG | ecosystem: Environmental > Aquatic > Freshwater > Lake | place: Lake... | reverse complement strand
TTTCATTTCCTGTGAGAGTGCTGACGGTTGCTGAACTTGCAAACAATGTATTTCCAACTAAAGAACTCATAGAGAGTGCATTTCCTGTGAGAGTGCTAAAAGTAGCTGAACTTGTAAAAAGTGTATTTCCAACCAAAGAACTCATAGAGAGTGCATTCCCCGTAAGAGTGCTAAAAGTTGCTGAACTTGTAAAAAGTGTATTTCCTCTCAATGAACTCATAGAAAGTGCATTCCCTGTAAGAGTGCTGACAGTTGCTGTACTTGCAAAAAGTGTATTTCCAACTAAAGAACTCATAGAAAGTGCATTTCCTGTGAGAGTGCTAAAAGTGGCTGAACTTGTAAAAAGTGTATTTCCTTTCAATGAACTCATAGAGAGTGCATTTCCTGTAAGAGTGCTAAAAGTAGCTGTACTTGTAAAGAGTGAATTTCCTATAAAAGAACTCATAGAGATTTCATTTCCTGTAAGAGTACTAAACCTTATTGTATTAGTAATTAAATCTCCAGAAATTGTCAAATCTTGTTGATTATTATCCCAAAAGATCTGCCGTGACAAATCAAACCAACGGCTACTCATTCTAATCTTAATAATTATATTTTACTGCGCAAAATATAATTATTAAGATTAGAATAGGCTAAATTATCAAAAAAACTCGCGTAGCGAGTTTTTTTGATAATGGCTGCTCATTCTATTTTATTAGTATCCTATTTTCCAGCACGAACGACACGTAGTAGAACCTCTAACAATTGAATGGGTGATTTGGGACATTTGACTTCGGCCATACGTCCAAACTCTTTAAAATCAATAGTACCGGTCCAAGCCTCTCCTGTAGTAACCCATGTAGAAAGTCGGGATTGCAGTTCCTTTACCGGTGTAGACTCCATAGGAAGTTTCAAATCATTTCGAATTTTATTCATCACCCTCATCACTTGTTCCAATCGTTTTTTCTTATTCTCTTCAATCTTCGTATCCATCTCTTTGAACTGGAGAAGAAGATTTAAAAATATATGTTACCGCCCCCATTATCTCCCACAACCCATTATTTGAATGGAGGTGGGAGTCAAACTCCCTACGGGAGTTTATCTCCCACAACCATTAATCTGACATGTTGTTCCATTGCATTTATTTTTTCCAATAAAATAATTATATTTGGCATCATAGGAAGGGAAGGTTACTTTGCAGGTGGCAGGAGTGCAGCCACTATAGCTAAAGCAATCTGCAGTGGGCTGCGCCTTTTGAAGGGTTGTTTTTTGAGCAAAATACCAGGCTTTGGCTTTACGTAACCGGGTAAGATCACTGGCATCCATTCTACTCTTCTACAGGATCTTCAGAAGGAGCAAGACTCAAGGATCGAATTGTTTGGGTCTGACGAGGGGTGCTGAAGGCTGTACCGGTTGCTGTGCGAAGTCCTGAAAGAACTCCTGCTTGATTTCCAGCATAGGCGGTAGCAGAGGCTCCTGAGGAAAGCATACGAGCGAGGGTGGGAGGCGGCGGGGCACCTGCCCATCCTCCTGCAAGAGAGGGCACTGTATGCATGGCCTTCATATCCTCCAACATTCCATCCACGTTTGCACGAAGTTGAATAATGAGAAGACGAGCTGCTGCAGAGCTACTATCCAAACGAGATTTTAGCTCTTCCAAACGAGTTTTAGCAATATCCATTTCATGACGAATCATATGATCTGTAATTTCAGAAAGACTTTTTGCAGTCGTTGCACGAAGAACCTGCTCCGTCAAAAGAACTGGTTCAGTTGTTGCAACAGGGACCACCCGTTCGACATGATCTACTCCATCTTTCCAATGAAATTCAATTATGGCAGGAAGAGCAGCAGCATCCATCTTTTGAAAGATTACATAATGCGGTTTCTCATCAATCAATCTTCCAATTGAAATGTAAGAGTCTTCAGAATTTAATTCCAATGATTTATATCCTAGAGGAATCGTTAGACGAGTGGAATGACCCACTTCAGCAGTTAATCCTCCCAACACATTTCCCAAGGCAATGGGAATAATTTCATCACTTTCAGCATAAGTATAGGATGCATGAGTTCGAAGACTCATATCACGCAGCATTGATTGATTATGATCAGGACCATAGCCAAGAGTGTGCAAAGGAGTATCCACAGGGAGAACGGCTTTTGCCATGCTAATTAGTGCGGTAGGACGATTTTGTCCTTCATTAATGTGGCCATCCGTCAAAAGAAAGACAGCTGTAGGAGGAATCGTCAGAGAAGGAATTTGTAGAAAGGCAGCTTCCAAATTAGTTCCTCCCATGCTATATAGAGATTCCACGGCAGCATGATAAGGAGATCGATCTTCACTCATCTTTACCGTATTTAATAGAATACGTGCAGATGAATGATATAATATAATAGATAGAGAATCGATGGAATCCATCAAATCAATTAATCGATGAATGGTTTGTTTTACTTCCGTCATACGGGCTCCCTCCATGCTTCCACTGGTATCAACCAGTATCGTAAAATGAACTGGTCCACGAGAGGATCCAGCTACTTTATGAGCTGTAATACATACACCTAGGATATCATCCATGTAAGAGGCGGTTACTGTAACAGAAGACATTGTAATTTAAAAAAGTATAGTATACTTGTTTTAAATGGTCAATTTTATTCAATTTGTAATTTCTTCACGGTAAGAGTCTTCCATTTCAGGATCGGCTACTTCACGATATTCACGAACTAGTGAAATATCTTCATTCTTTTTTACGTAGAAAGATGAACATTTTTCAACAAAGAGTTGATGAAGTGTTTTACGAAGGGTGTGAGTTGGATAGACAGCAGCAGCTCGTTCCCATTGTAGACCGGTCCAGAGAAGTTGAGAGGCACTTACTATTAATCCAGAAGGAAGTAGTACACCTGTTTCTACAAATTCTTCTACAATTCCTACTACTTGTCCACCAATTTGAACTTTATCACCTACTCGAATCTCCTGTAAGAGTTTCCACTCACCATTTTCTAATAAAATAAGAGCCTCTCCTTCAATACCCAAGGAATATTCTTCTAATCCAATAACAGATTTAGGAGGTGTAGAAGGACGCCCGTTGAGTAAAAGTTCCGCTAAAGATTGAGTGGTTTTTACAACGGTTGCATCTGAGGATTCATCATAATCACTTACCACCAAGGATCCAAGTTTAAATTTATGTCCTTCTACATTCAAACATACTAATGTCGGAATTGATTCAGCTGCAACAGCATCAGGATGCTCTTCTGCTGGTACCCCTCCAACATAATGTTCAGCACTCAAATGAATATCTCCAATCTTTACCATTCGTGTCTTAGTTCCATCAAATATAAATTTACTTGTTACGACAGGAGAAACTCCTTCCAAAGGAGCCAATGTATCTCCCACTCTTACATCGCAAATAGGAATTGTTAATCCGTTGGAAAGTAAAATTGGTGTAGTAGGTGCAAAACAGAATTCAAATAGGAATTTTACTAGATCATTGTTTGCAATATTTTGTCCAGCAGCTAATCCACTCATTCCCATATAAATAACGGCATAGAGGGTTCCAAATACACGACCCATTAGATTATTCATTTTTAAAAAGGAAATACGAATTTGCGTTAGAATAGTCAGAATACGTTGTTTTACATTTCCTAAAAAGTCTTTAACACTGCTAAACATATTTGTAAAGAGATTTCGAAGTCCCATTGCTACATTTACAATTTTGGAAATAATGGATCCAAATTCACTTAAAATATTATACAAGGGTGCAAAAATTACAGCTGCTTTTCCAGCAAATACAGAATCAAGACAGAATCTAAAATTTTCAACGGGATCAGATCCAAAAGATGTTGCAAACGGCATGTAAACAGGATTGCAACGATACCGGGGCCAGTTCTTGGCCACTTCCTCCAAATTTCCTACCGTAAACAAGGCTACTAAAATACCAATGTTTAAGAGTGTTATAAGAATAAACCAAATAAGACTTAGTGTACTTCCAGAAGTAGCTGCAGGAATTGTTGGAAGTATAGGAACTCCTACACCTATGGTTGGAAGCGCTGTTCCTAAAATTGATGTTGTACTCATTCTCCCTTCCTCGGTCTGTGATTTTTCCTAGTTGCATTTCCACGGGAACGGGGACGACGATAACTTTGCCGTTCAGGTGTTTTACGATTTCGACGTGATGTACGGGCACCTCCTGTAAGTGGTTTAGTAATCTTATTTAGTTTGTTATTTGTAAAAAAATCCGATAATCGTGATGGTAATTTAACAATAATTAAATTTCTTAATTTTCCAGACCATTGAGGATCTGTAAGACGACTATTCCACAATGTTTTAACTTGATCTTTAATAGTTTTATCGACGGATGGATCATTTATTATTTTCATAATATCAACATTTTTTCCAAAAGGAACTATAGGTGCAGGTGCAACCGGTGCAGGTGCAACCGGTGCAGGTGCAACCGGTGCAGGTGCAACCGGTGCAGGTGCAACCGGTGCAGGTGCAACCGGTGCACCAGGAGGAGGAGGAGCAACCGGTGCACTTGTCGTCTTTGAAGTGGTTGTTTGAGGTTCTTTTAATTTTAATTTTAATGGTTCTAATTCAGGAATTGTCCAAGAAATATCGTCTAAATTTTTAATTAATTGTGGAAGTCGTTCAGATGATTCTGCTTTGTTTAGCGTTTCTTGTGCAGTTCTAAGTGCGTTTGTTTTAGTTGCAATTTCTGCATCTACAGGAGGAGGAATATTTTGTATTACTTTAACTAATTCGTCTATCTTAGGTATAATTTCATCAGGTTTCATATATAATACAAATTGATCATCAATTGTTTTTTCAACAAATGGTGGCGTAATCGAGTTTATTATTGTTTTAATAGTTGGTATTAATCCTGGTTGTTTTTTAAATTCCACTAGATTCTGAATCTGTGCGTTTGCAACCAATGAAGATCCGCCTGATTCTCCTGGTTTTGCTGTTGGTATTCCTGTAGTTCGAGCAACTTCTCTAGATACCTCAAGATCTTTGCGAATATGATTTAATTTACTAATTGCATCTATGCTGGGATCAATAGATCTAATATTATTAATATCTATATTTATTATATCACTCATACTATAAGCAATCACCATTGCAACCTTTGTTGCATCTGTTGGCATTTTAATTGTTTTCCCAGTCGCATCGTATTCTTTATTAAATTCGTTTTTATGTAAATCATAAAATTTGTTTATTGTAGTTTTAAGTTCTGATAATTTATTATTTGCTTCAGCTATTTTTGCATCTCTAGCTGCTGTTTTACTAGCTTTATTTAATTCAGCAGTTTTCAATGCCTCTTCTGCATTTTTTACTGCACTTTTTAATGTACTTATATCACCACCTGAACTAGACGTTTTTATTGCATCAAGCGTATCTTTAACATAGGTTAGAATAAGAGGAGTTTTTTCTTTTTTTACACTTTCTTGAAGAAATAATTTACTATTTGCACCTCCCATACTCTATTATACCAATTGAAAGCATTTTAGGAACGAGAACGGGAGATTCTTCTAGTTTTTCGTGCACGGGAGGATCGTCGACGAGGAGTTCGTCGCCTACCTCCCGCAGCAGGAGCAGAAGTTTTAGCAGGAGCAGAAGTTTTAGCAGGAGCAGAAGTTTTAGCAGGAGCAGAAGTTTTAGCAGGAGCTGCAGTAGCAGCAGGAGTAGAATCAGTAGTAGCAGGAGCTGCAGTAGCAGCAGGAGCTGCAGTAGTAGCAGGAGCAGAATCAGTAGCAGCAGGAGCTGCAGTAGCAGCAGTCACAGTCGCAGGAGTAGCAGCAGCAGTCACAGTCGCAACAGGAGCAGCAGTCACAGTCGCAACAGGAGCATCAGTAGCATCAGTAGCAACAGGAGCAGCAGTCACAGTCGCAACAGGAGCATCAGTAGCATCAGTAGCAGCAGGAGCAGCAGCAGGAGCAGCAGCATCAGCAGCAGCAGTCACAGTAGCAGGAGCAGCATCAGCAGCATCAGCAGCAGCAGGAGCAGCAGGAGCAGCAGGAGCAGCATCAGCAGGAGCTAGATTTTTACCATTGGCAGCAGCATTTTTACTATTCGCAGCAGATGCGGATGGTTTCTCACCTTCAGCAGATTTCTCACTTTCAGCCGCCTTTTCACCTTCAGCAGATTTCTCACTTTCAGCCGCCTTTTCACCTTCAGCAGATTTCTCACTTTCAGCAGATTTCTCACTTTCAGCAATTTTTTTAGCTTCAGCCGGTTTCTCACTTTCAGCAGCTTTTTCACCTTCATCAGTTTTTTCACCTTCAGCAGTTTTTTTATCTTCATCAGTTTTTTCACCTTCAGCTGATTTATTACCTTCAGCAGGAGTTTCGGCAGCTGCTTTATGATTTTCTTGGCAATGTTTCTGACAGAGCTGACAGAGTTCATCTTTTTCAGAACCACTAAAAACTTGTCCCATTCTCCTCTATTCTTTCTGACTAATTCTTAATGTTCGTCGAACCCAGTTTCGATCGCGAAGAAATATCAGTGACGTAGCAGGGGATGTGTTTTTTGTGAGTACATAGACAGCATTCAGTTTTCGAAAAACAGTCAACCATCCATATTCTTTTACAGCTTTGGTAAGAGCAGCATGGCGTTCAGAAGCCGATAGTTTTACCACATGTTCATATCCAAATTTAGAAAGTTCTCCTTCTTCTAACTGACCAATACCGGGACCATTACCCTGAAATCCTTTTCCAGGAACTCCTACATCTTTAATGCAAGAACTAGGAACACGAGTTTTTCTTCCAGAAGTAGAACTACGAGTGTAAGACTTACGAAAAATTGTACCGCGGGGACATCGTTTTGTATTCATCTCTATTAAGGAGTTTAATGTTATAAAAACAGATACCCACATCAAGGACATGGAGTCAGCTATATTTACAATTATGACCTTAGGACTTACTATTGGAATTAGTATAACTTATATTAGTTCACGACGTAAAGAAATTATGGGAAATTGGGGAAAGTACAAGACCGATCCATTTTTAATGTTTGGAGCTCCTTTTTTTAAACCTGACGATGATCCCCGGTCTACTACCGAATTTGCAAAAGATAATTTTTCAGATGTTATGAATTCTCTTGCTAATAAAATTTTTTTAGTATTTTTACAACCTGTTTTTGAATTATTTAGTATTTTTACAAGCACCTTAAATTCTGTTTTAACAAACATCTTTGCATTTCGAGAGTTATTAAAAAATATGTTTATATCTTTTTTTAGAATTTTTGAACCTTTTTTGGCAAGATTTCGAACAATTAGTCATCAGCTTCATAAAACATTTATTCGACTAAAAGATGCAATTAGTCGTGTATCAGCCGTTGCAACGGCTGCTATTTTTGCAGGTATATCCACCATTCGAACCATGTTAAATTTATTTGAATTAATGAAAATTGTTATTGGAGCTATCATTATTACACTTATTATTTTAACTATCTTTTTCTGGTTTGTACTCTGGCCGGTTGTACCTTTAATTTTAGCCGCGATTGGAATTATTGTTGCCGCAGGAGGAGGAAGTACATTAGGAAATGCAGCAGGTGCATTTTGTTTTGCACCTGATACAAATATTATCTTGGAGAATGGTACAACCGTTCCTATTCAATCAATTCCATTAGGATCTACATTGAAGGGTGGAGGAATTGTGGAAGCAACCATGGTCTTTCAGACTCCCCCTCATCCGTTTTATTCTTACAAGGGAGTCATTGTCAGCGGCTCTCACATTGTGTATGAACCAGAACCTATATTTGTAAAAGACTCTATTCATGCAGTTTTAACAGGAGAAACACCGATTACGTATTATTGCCTTCAGACTTCTAGCCGTCGTATCCCCATTCAAACTTCTACAGGTGAACAAATAGAATTTGCGGATTGGGAAGAATTAGAAGAAGGAGATCAAGAATCTTTGGCAGCTTGGCAACAAACAGTTGAAAAAGTTCTCAACAGAGTAGTTCTTTCTGTAGACTATCCACCAGCAGTGTTAGAAAGTGAAGCCGTATTATCTTCATCTACATTGGTTCAAACTCCTACCATGACTCGCCCAATATCTGAGATTCGCCCTGGAGATCATATTTTAAATGCAGATGGAATTCCTATTAGAGTCTTGGGAGTTGTTCAAATGGATTCTTCAGCTGTAACATCTGTTCATACCTTGGGAAGGAGCACTCTTTCCTCAGCTTGTTGGGTCCGTCCCCCCGGTTACGGACGATGGACCCTAGCTCATTCCTTTTCTCGTGCGTTTCCTCCTGCCCCTCCTACTACATCTTCTTGGATGTCCCTCTTTACTGATGATGGAACCTTTTTATTAGCTTCAGGATGGGCTGTGCGTGATTTTACCGATGTAGGACCTGATCACTTGGCGGATACTCATGATGAAACACTCCATATTCTAAAACAGAGATCTAAGTAGAATGAATAATCGGATCCTATTTATCCTATCCATGTTGGCGTTACTGCTAGTCGCTAATGCGTTAATGCTCTATGGATATACAAATTATCCCGAAGGATTTACCAGTTATATTCTGGGATCTGCCCCTTCCTCCCCTCAGACAGGATATGAAAAGATTGGTACGTATGATGGATTAGTGAATGTTCCAACAAATGGACAAAGTCAGTGGCGCGATACTCTCCCTAATGAACCGTTAGAAGGTCCCGCTCCCGATGTCGCAAATGGTGATATGTTCCTCTTTGCTAATAACCAGCAGAAACCTGAATGCTGCCCTTCGACCTTCAGTTCCGATCTCGGTTGCGTTTGCACCACTCCTCAGCAACGGGCCCTCCTTCAGTCCCGTGGTGGCAATCGTAACGATCCCATACAGGAACTCCCTTTTACGTAAATTAATTATACAAAAATATAATTACTTTTTAAGTAATATTATTTTTAAAAACTATCGACGAGATTTACGAGATTTACCACGGCGTGAACGCCGCCCCCGTCGTGTACTTCGTGTACTTCGTGTACTTCGTATACTTCGTTTTCGCGCTGCAGGTACTGCAGGTACTGCAGACGAATTCACAAGTGTGGGTGGCCCAATTGGATGCCACTCCGTAGGGTTGGACGGATTAACTCCTACTGTAACCTGAAATGTTTTTATTTCTGAACCTCCAGGAGTCAGACTACGTCTAAGAGGTGCAGGAGAAGGGAGTGGTGCTGCAGGTTCTGCAGGTGCTGCAGGTGCTGCAGGTTCTGCAGGTGCTGCAGGTTCTGCAGGTGGTGCTTTTTTTACATTTTTATCATCCCATGTTGGTTGTCCTGTTGTATTATCTATATAATAACGTAGACCAGGAAATTGTTTTTTTGATACTCCAAAATATCGACCTTCTCCATTAATGCCTAATTCGGTTGTCTCCGGTTTTAAATTCTTAGAAGTATTATATTGGGCTTCACGTTTTAATTTAGCAGCTGCATTTGCTGCAGGTGCTGCATTTGCTGCAGGTGCTGCATTTGCTGCATTATGTTTATCACCCTGTGTTCTCTCCCATGTTGTAGTATTATCTTTGGCATAATATCGCATCTTTTTATTATTATCCTCTGCAAATAAATAATTATCAGAATTTATTCCCCAAGAAGATCCACTCGTTGTTGTGGGATCAGGTTTTATTTTATTTGCAGCTGGATCTGATGCTCTCCTACCCTCTGTTTGGTTCCATGTACTTTCTGTACTATTAGGTAAACTATAATAGCGTTTTCCATTATTTTCTAGAAAATAATACCCATCCGTATCAATATACCATCTTGAAGGATCAAATGTATCCATATCACTCTAATTGAATGGTATATTTTTGAATGTGAGAAGCCAGAGACTCTTTATGAATAGTTTTCCAATGAGTTTGACGCACACCATCTTGTCCACGATTTGATAAAACCAGTTCACGTTTGCGAGGATTAGCGACTGCCTGAGTATGCGGTAATTCAGTAATACCACTCGAAAGGGTCGGACGATAGATCGGGATCTTCGCTTTGATAAATCGATTGCGTAATACATCATCTTCTCCACCCCATCCCCAAAACTGATTCGGATATCCATTCACCTTTTCAAAGTCTTTCCATGTAACACTCAAAATACCTCCTAAAAATCGTTCTGATGTATACTTGCTTCGCCATACCGTTCCAATATGGATGGGATGATCCGGAACCATAGTGTAATAAGGAAGCATAGTTTCATCGGGTAATAAATCTACATCATGGAGAATTATGTGAGAGTGCTTCTTGGAGAGCCTCGCTCCTATATTTAACAATGCACCGCGATTAAAGGCTCGGTCATCCTCCGATTGTTCAATTATATAGACAGGAAAGTTTTTCCAGGGTCCTTTTGAAAAATGTTCTACAAATGCTTTTAATTGTGGAGATCGTTCTTTAGCAGAATTATCACGGTAGGGAACTAATATAGCTGGTACCCCTTGTTTAGAATCTTTTGCACTTTCTACATCTAATTTGATAAATGTAGGAAGTTCTTGACGTTTTTTACGTGTCATACGTTTTACCATTCCCTATTCTTACTTACGATATGTTCGACGATGTTTACGGGAGGCACGGTGCTTACGCGATTTTCGTGACGAATTAGAGTTCCTTCGTCCGCGGTTGCAGCCGTATTTTTTACAATATTTTATTTTTTTCATACTACGAGAGATAGGATCAGGATCACTATCATTCCACATTTGTTCTACAGGTTGTGATACTACACGTTGTATGCGAGGACGAGGACGAGAGCTAGGATCTTTACCATTCAGCATTTGTTCTGCAGGAGCTTCAATTGCAGGAGCTTCAATTGCAGGAGTTTCAATTGCAGGAGTTTCAATTGCAGGAGCTTCAATTGCAGGAGCATAACGGCGTTCGGGAGGACGAGATCGGGGATCTTTACCATTCAGAATTTGTTCTTTTGGCGGTTCTACTTCAGCGATAAGTGGCATAGATTCTTTAGTATCGGGTTTTAGCGATACTTTTGGAAGATTTAAACTCCAAGATCCATTCGACTGCTCATAATATTTACTACCAGAAGCTTTCCCTAGTTTATAACGACGACCTAACGCATTTATACGTGGTTCTCCAAAAGCAGAGGAATAAAGTAACGGATTCTTTCCTTCCTTTTGCATTGCCTTCACCATGGAAGGTGTTAATCCAGACATTTTCTATTAAAGCAGAAGAAAATACATAGTGTTTGCTGCAGCGTAAAGTTTAATTCCTCTTACGAGAGGAACGACGGTGTTTACGAGAGGAACGACGACGGTTACGACGAGAATTACGCCTTGCAGCTGCATTGACATCAATAATATTACTTCTAGAAAGAGCATTTGATTCATCCCATGTAGATGTATGTTTTCTCTCTGAATTTGTTATATTATGTAGATTTTTTGAACTTGAAACATAATAGGGAGCTCCTTTTCCAACTTCACTATCGTTTGTTTCAAAATATTCTCCCTTAGGATTAATTTTCCATCCTTCTTTTGTAAGAATTTCATTATATTTTATCAAATCTTCTTTAGAATGAGATTGTCTAATACGAGCTATATGATTTAACCCCCGATTTGGTTTTACTAGTTCTTTGGGGGCTCCAAATGGATTTGCTCCAGCTTTTACTTGAGAAGGTTTGATACCAGACATTTTTCTACTGAAGTGGAAGAGAAAACGCAGAACTCAAGTCAGCTCCTTCAAAACCTTCCTTCACTAATTCATTGAGTGTAGGGTGAGAAGTAGCTGCTGTTGCAAAACCACCACTCCCACCATTCATGTCCCCACCATCGGATCCCACAGTCCAATCTTTATTCCTAGGAAATCCATCCTCCAAGGAAGCACCACTCATGCTATTGTTTCCACTCACACCATGTTGGTTAAAATCTTCAACCCCAGATCCACTCCATGCATCGCCAGAGGCTCCGTAGGCTCCATTACTACCATCGTCGAGCACATCGGGATCGTACGTAACAGGTTTCTTAATAGGTTTGCCATTTGACATCCCTTCCTCCATATCACTAAAGCCTTCCTCTGATAAAAAAGTAGTTTGTACAGGATCCATCATTCCTCCCCCACGGCAGACACGATAATGCACATGAGGCTGGAGGGTGCCCTTTAGAGGAACGGTGTAGGGCTGGGGATGACGCACACGTAAGGTAGCTAGGCCATTGGAATCTGCAGTAGTAACACCAGCATTTGCAAACTTCAAATACGCTTCCTGCCATGTATTGACTTGTTCCAGGGGTTCCATGCCGGGCTCGGCGGCCCAAAAGAGCACCTTGGCGCCGGGTTCCACATTCACTGAGACAGTGGTATCAGCCCCATCCGGAGTCTTTTCTGCCAAAACTGAGCATGGCATCACCGTCTCTCCCAAAAAAGGTAAATAGGTGTCACGATGAAATAAAAGAGCGATGGCAGCCACTCCAACAAGTCCAAAGATCACACGAGACACCATTGGAAAATCCACCAGCAGTTTTGAAATCAAATCCTTTCCAAGTATAGCTTTCGACCCCCAATTTAATCCTCCAATAACCAACAAAATCATCGCAATCATATGAACCAGCTTCATTCCGTACATTCTACATACTAAGTAGAGAAATGAAAACAGTCTATCTTCTAGTGTTAGTGGGTGTCCTACTTCTGATTGTCGCAGCAGGATGCTACGAAGCCTTTGCTGCGTCTGCAGGGGGCGCTTTAATTCAACTTACAACCTCTCACGTTCCTACCCCCGAAGATATTCATAATGCTAGAGCGTACGGTATGAACAACCAAGTGGAGGATGATGAACAAAAAGATATGTATAATGGGAATATTGATGGAATATTCAAATTAGACAATAGTCCGTACGGACCGTATTAAATATGCAGATTATACACCGTCTCTCCAGCGGGAGGAGCTTCTTCCATTCGAAACGCAGCAAAAGGTTTTGCTTCCACTTGCCGAGAGGGAACTGCATTTTTTACATCGATTGCGATGGCTTTGTACAGATCGAAATCAGGATACCGTTCACGACCATCTGGAGATCGTAATACATTTCGACCTTTCTTATCAATTAACCATCCCCATAAAAGATTGTACAGAGAACTATTTGTTTCTGTGTACATTTTTGCTCCCTCTTTATACATAATTTTGATGGGTCGAACAGGATCAGGACGGGTTGGATATAATGCTTCAATCAAAGAAACAGACAGACGGCAAAGATCAAAAGAAGGATTCGGTTCTACTTTGGGACCATTCGAAGCCTTGTAAAAGGGTTCACAATTATACTGATCCGCTGCATCATTTCCATCAAAGAATGCATCGGAAATGTAGAATCCTCCATTTTCAGGTGGAAGATTAAAGGAAGCGCGACCAAAATCAATAATTTTCATAATCTTTCCAAAGGTGGGAACTTTCATATAAAAAACTGAATCCTTCTTATGAACTTTATAAAAAATATGAGATTGAGATGTTTCAGACCACATTATATTATTAGTATGAAGATCATTATGAACAAATTCATAGACGGACTGAGCGGATGTTAGAGCCGCTACAACTTGAAAGACCCATGCCGACCAACGTTCCTCTTTTGTCTCATCCTCTTCTTCCTCCTCTAACAAATCATCCATGGTTCCATTGGCTCGTTCTAACAGAGTGACTTGCACAGGAAAGTTTGTAAACTCTGCAAAAGTCTGTGGACCTTCTGAATCATCTGTAAAAGAAGATGAACTACTTTCATCTCCAAGTCGTTTGAGGCGAATACGAGGAGCTGAAAGAGCTAATGGTTCAGACTCCTCATCATCCGAACTAATGTAAAGACTCGATAAAAGAGGCTTTGTTTCATGAACATCGTTTACCTCTTCAAACTCATCTCCTGAAAGAGATTTTGCATCTCCTACAATTTGTTTAGCTCCTTGTACAGCTGAAGAACCTGTAAGAAGTTCTTCCTCCTCCCCTTCACGAATGACACGAAATAATCCTTTGCGTTGATGAGGCAGCCACCAAGAAGATCGTTCAAATTCATCTACCTCATCCGTAATATTGTATAAATATTTATTCACTCGTCCACTCATAGTTCCAAAACACTGACACCAATGAGGAGATGTATTTGTAGTCACAAGCTGATTAGCACATAGTGCAAAGATTGAATCAACATATGCTTCATTCAAAGGATCCTGCATTTTTTTAGAAGTAGCTTCTGAATGAATAGATGAATTCATCCATTCATAGTCTCCTTCTACAGCTCGAAGCGGATCCAAAAGATGAATGCGTTTTAAAAACACAGGCATTTCTTTTTCATTTATAACAACCGTTGCAAATAAAGATTGATCTGCACTGCGAGTAATAGAAGAAATGGGAGATCCCATCCAGCATCGTTCGGGATTGATAGAAGTTCGAAGACGTTCTTGCGTGGCAAAGAAGGGTTGGAGGTTATGAAATTCGGGAAGAGCCGCTAGTAAAGGAGCGGGAATGGCTGTTTCCGTAAAAGGTGGTAGCAGCGTGGGAGGCACCACAATCGTTTTTGTGGCAGAAACCGCTTTTATAGGGACTCGTCCTTTCGGTGGCATATCTTCTAGTTCCTGGTGTTCTTCTTTATTCAAACGGACGCAGGATTATAAAATTGTAAGTTCTCTTCCCATTTCTTTTTTATACATGAGCTTCAATGCTTCAATATACGTAGTACGTAAATCAGAAATTTGCTTTTCAGTAGGAGTATCCACCTTTTCTACAAGAATGGGTACACCAATTATAGAATTAATAGAATTTTTGAGTGGATTGTATAGCATATTCATGTATTTTATAATTGTACCATACGTGGGTATAGAAATACAGGCATCATACGGTTTTAATAAATCTTGCATCCATTGGGGTACTGTATAGATTTTAGAAAGTGAGGTTTCTCCAATTGAAAGAATTGGAACTAAAGGAGTTCCTGTTTCAAGAGCCATTTTAAAAATACCTCTTCGTCGTGAAAGAATTGCAGAATCTTCATATAACATTTCTCGCATACCTCCTGGACATAATGATATAGATGAATCATTTATTAACGTTTGTTTCATAGAATCATAATCACTGTATACCATGTCAAGTAATTCACTAAAAATTTCATCAACAAAAGGAAACCATCGTAATCCATTAAATGCAACTGCTTTTGCATTCCTTATTAAAGTTGGTGCATTTGTTATATTTGTACATGTATGAAAAAATAAACTTGTTGAAAATACTCCATGCGGGTGCCACATAAAAATATAGCGTCCTTCTTCTAATTTAGTAGTTTCAGATATCTGAAATGATTTATTTATATTTGTTTTTATAGTTGATACAATACTTGGAAAATAATATTGTATTAATGCATTTGTATAATTACAAAGTGGTGTTATACGTATAACACCTATATAAATAAAAAGTAGTATCATAATTGCTGAAAATAATCCCATACAAGCCGCTGTAATTCCGATTCCAAAAATTAATCCAAAACAAAGTGCCATATAAGAATATGGAAAAATAAAATTGTACATCTATTTAATAAGTATAGAATAGATGCATAACTGACGCAATAATTAAAATGCGGCAAGACGTTGTGTATGACCTCGTAAAAATAAAAATACAAAAGATATTAAGATAAATACAATATAAATACTGATTCGGGATTTACGAGAGGCATATTCCTCCAAATAGAGATCCACTAAGCCCCAAATACCAATCCATAAAAAGATAACAAACAAAGTTTGCTCGATAAAATAGAGATTACCGTTCATTGAATCAAGTTCTACTTAATAGAATGAAGTTAGAATCCAAAGGCAGATGTACTGGCCAACATGGGACGAACCTGGGAATCAGGAACATAATCTGCTTTACAAGCTATGCGGGGAGCTTCACATGGTTTACATTCTACAGCAGGACAGGCGGGACAGGCCTTGGGCTCAGGACATTGCACCACGGGGCAACGAGGCCGAGGGCAAGGAGGACATTCGCCAATCTTGCAGGGCTTAGTACAACCGGCAATGCAAGGAGGACATTTGGGAACGGAGGATTTTAGAACGTATTTTGACATATCAGGAAGAGAAGGGCATTCAGTTTTTAACATGTACTTGGAAAGATCGGGCAGAGGGGGACAAGGAGGAATAGTGGCACGAAGAACCCATTTGCCAGGATCTGGAGAAGGGCAAGAACTAGAAGGTGCTGCCGCACAACCTCCTCCACTAGGTGTATTCATATCATAAGAAGAGGGATTTACAGGTATATTCTTAGGAATCTCGGGAGGAGGAACAAAATCATCAAAATTTTCAACAGGCTTTACAATAAGCCCACGAGCTGCATATCCTATGGCAAATCCAAGAATAACCACGGCAATGACAAGAGCGACACATTCAGCTGTCTTCATAACTTCCTACCCAATCCTTCTATTTTAGAGAATTCAAGTGGTAAACCTAGCCGTAGGATCATACGGTCCACAGCCAAACTGTTCAGGATAAGAGCCTCCCCATGTATCTCCCAATCGATTGCAAATCATTTTATGAGCCCCTTTCCAACTATAGGTAGGACTTAGTTCATTAGGATTTGCAACGCATCCGAAATCCTTGGAATCTCCTAACCCACTGGCACTAATAGAGCGACACAAATCAGCTACACGCGTTTTATAATCCGCACCTCCTACACTTCCGTAAGAGGCAATACCACTACTAGCACGGCGTTTGATTTGTTCATCTGTCATTACAGAAGCATAGGGATCAGAAAATTCATTGGATTGAGCACAGGCTAGATTTGCATGACTGGGACTACGAGGTTGAGTGGAGAGATCGGGAAGACGAGTGGAATCGGCCGGTTGAGGTCGAACATGACCCGCAGGAGCTCCCATACTGCTGCTATAAGAATGACCACCTAACGCAGATGTTAGAGTCTGTAATTCTGCATATAATGTTTTGTATTCTCGTTCATGTTTTTCAGAATTTGTTTCTGTTGAAAGTTTCTGCAATCTCTTTTCCACCTTATCCAACTTTTGTAAGAGTTGCCCTCGTTGTTGAACCGTTGGATCGTATCCCACTGAAATTTGCATATTCCATCGTAAATCTTTGGCTTTTTCCAGCATTTTTTGCACTACAGAATCTTGCATGACTGCGGCAGGACCTGCAGCAGTTTTGGGACTTCCTCCGCCTGGTGTGAGAAGAGGTGGTACAGTTGACTTTGTTAGTCCAGCTAAAAACTTTCGGGCTGATTCAGCTTCAATTGGAAGATCACGGGAATCAATCTGTTTTCGAACCAGTTTTATACGAAGCTCTTGAACATCGGCTCCCAATTTCTCCAATTGATCAATTCGGGCTCGAATCGAAGGAGCAATCGATCGTTGATTCACCAGTTCCTTTCGGGTAGCATTAATCCGATTGATCAATTCTTGTAAATCATTCGCTGTTAAATAAGGTCCTGCAATTGTATATGACTTTTTATTATCATCCTTTACGGAAAGAGGAGATCCTTTCTTAGCCGAATTAGCTGAAATAGCTTTAAAAATAGGAATAAACCATATATTTTTTGTAGGATTCATTGCATCTGCCCCTTTAAATAAATTAGGCATATTGGATATATCACCCCCATCTATTAATGTTTGTGCGGTTGATACATTTATGTTACTTGTAAACGTAGAAGATGTCTTTAGTTCTTCTAGCGTAGAATTAGAAGCTGAAATAGCCATTTCAAGTACTGGAGTCGTTATGATCTTTTGAATTGATTTGAGTTTATTAATTATTTCTTGCACATCTTTTGCATTCACATTAGGTCCTGCAATCTTATACTTGGAAGAGGGGTTCGCAAATCCTTCAGCAATTGTAAGAATCTGATCAGCACCCATTTCGTATAAAGAGCGAAGACGTGTGGCTTCTTCCACCGTGTAATTATTCTTACTGAGATCGGTCAAAGCTCCCTTCACACGAGCTTCTTGCGAGGGTAGTTCTTTCTCCAATTGTGTCAAACTTCCTACGGTTTCAGCCGTTCCTTGAATCTGTTTACTACTCGAAGTAGCAGCATCCATATCGCGTTGTGCTTTCAATGAATCATGAAAGAAGCTAATGGCATCCTGCAGAGCTATCAAATCTTGTGTACTCGCTAATGATTGATCGGGAGCAGAGGTGACTGCACCAGGTAAGTCACGAGAGATCATTGATTCTTGAGCAGGTGCAGGTAAGGATGAATTAGTAGAAGAAGCTAACGGAGCACGACCTGATACAAACCCTTCCAAACGTAAAACATACAACACTCCTAAAATAAATAGAACTCCTAGGAGTCCTATTGATAGTAGTTCGATCTGCATCCTTCTCTATTATTATGGCAGTTTACAGTTCCAGCAAGGAATCTGATCTTTACGAATAAAGTTACGAAGATCGGGGCATTCTTTTGCAGGAGCAGGAACATATTGAGTTTGTGTTTTATAAATTACTGTGGGTTTGGGGCATTGATTTTTTTCCTTTTTCTCATTCAATAAAGCTCCTTGCCCATCCGCTAAGGATTGACAGTTTTGTGTATCCGCAGAAGCAGGTTTTGAATTACTCGGAGTACCATCTGGAACTTGTTTAACCCCCTTGCTCGTTTCTCCAAAATAAGGAGTTCCTAACAAACTTCTCACTTCTGTAATTTGTTTTCCTGTCAATGCATCAAACCCTTCTTTTGCTTTTGTAAGAATGTATTTAGGAGCAGTATACAAGGCTCCAGCCATAAGAGCTAGTAAAATCCATGTTATCATTACATCCGTCGACATTTGATTCTTCTATTATGAAAATTGATTTAAACTTTACAAAAAGAGTAACTATAAAAAATGTACAAGCTTCGATTTACGGAGGATGATAAGGTAGAAGTAGGATTGGATGAAGCCGGACGAGGATGTCTCTTTGGTCGACTCTATGCAGCCGCAGTAGTCCTTCCTAACGAATTAGACACCTTCTTCGATCATGGAGCAGGATTGAAAGCAATTAAGGATTCAAAAAAACTTTCAGAACGAAAGAGATCAATTCTATTTGATTATATTGATGAAGCTGCTATAGAGATATCTGTCTCCTATGCGGAGGTAGAAGAGATTGATCGGATTAATATATTACAGGCCGATATGGCAGCTATGCACCGAGCCTTAGACACTCTAACAGTTCCTGTTCAACGCATTCTAGTGGATGGAGATCAATGGAAACCTTGGAAAAGTGTAGAAGCTCATAAAGTAATTGACGGAGATGCATCTTATTTGGCAATTGCTGCTGCTGGTATATTAGCGAAGGTTAGCCGCGATCGATGGGTGGAAGAACAGATTATAGCACATCCAGAGTGGGAGACCCATTACGGATTTGCTAGTAATAAAGGATATGGAACGGCTCAGCATATGAAAGGAATTCAAACACATGGAGTGACCGCTCAACATCGAACAAGTTTTGCACCGGTTCGAACAGTGTTGGGGCTTCCTCTCAAATCAAAACCGTCTACAAACCTACTGGAATTCTTGGATGATTAATAGTTGCTGCGGCGGTTGCGGGAGCTGCGGTTACGGTTGCGACGGCGACGACCGCCCAGCATGTTAGAGCCATTCATGCTGTTGCGGTTCTTGCGAGAGCCACGGTTCTTGCGGGAACCGCGACGGTTGCGGCGAGAGCGACGACCGCCCATCATGGTAGAGCCATTCATGCCGTTGCGATTCTTGCGAGAACCGTGGTTCTTGCGGGAACCGCGACGGTTGCGGCGAGAGCGACGACCACCACGGAGAGCATTCGATTCATTTGTATTATTTGCAGATGAACTGTTGCCATTGCCATTGCCATTGCCATTGCCATTGCCATTGCCGTTGCCGTTGCCGTTGCCGTTGCCGTTGCCATTGCCGTTGCCATTGTCATTGCCATTGTCGCTCATTTCTCTTATACTCATGCCAGAGAATTTTTTAAACGCATAAAGCTTCTCCTCTTGAAAAAGAAAATGCCACCAATGAGATTATTTTTCTTTGATACAGAAACAAATGGCCTTCCATTAAATTATAAAGCTCCTCCTACACAGGTAGACAAATGGCCGGAGATTGTTAGCATTGCCTGGGAGGTGTGGCAGGTGGAAGCAGGTGTTTGGACACCAATTATAACCAAATCATATCTAGCCCAACCACCGGAAGGAGTTTGCTGGAATCGCGAAGCAGAACGCATTCACGGAATCTCCTACGAACGAGCAAGATCGGAAGGAGTTCCTCTTTTGCAAATTCTGGGAGAAGTGGAAGCAGAACTTGCACAAGCCACCCATGTAGTAGCACATAATTTGGCATTTGATCGATCCATTCTGTTAGCGTCCTTTCTACGGCATCGAGGATCTGCAAAATGGGCGACCGGAAAAAATGTATGTACTATGATGGATACTATATCCATTTGTAAAATTCTTTCTACTTCTCCTTATGCGACAGCAGCCGATCCCTACAAATGGCCACGTTTGCAAGAATTGCATCATTTTCTATTTGGAAAAGAGTGGGAAGGAGCGGCTCACGAAGCATTAAGTGATGTTCAATGTATGAGAACTTGTTATCGCGCACTGGTAGAGCGAGGATGCCTTATAGTAGAATGATGCCGAGGAGGTGTGTAACCGACAAGAGAATCTAGAAGAGCAGCATCTTCGGCATATTGTTGCTCCGCTGCAGAAGCAGCAGCAAAATGACCCCCTTCAGAATCGATTCCAACTGCAACAGTCCATCCAGCCGTTCGCAATCGAATCGCCCATTTTAATACTTCATAGGTTGCTACCTGTTTGTCATACAAACCGGTACGAGCTAGTACAAACGGCATATCAATTCCTTCCAATGCGGAAGGGATTGTTACCATAGGGGTAATTTTTGCCAAGGCTGTAAAATGCTCTGGATGGTGAATTGGATCTCCAAATTCCTCATATTCCATAGTAGTTAAGGGAAGACTTTTATTGGTAGTGGTACGTAGAATATCTACATAGGGAACTTCGGCATAGATGGCACCAATTAGTTCAGGATGATCTTGCCCTGTCATTGCTGCTGCCCATCCCCCAGCAGAACGACCATACAATACAGTGTTAGAGGCCTTCACACCGGTACAAAGTTGAGCAGATCGAATTCCAATTGCAGTATCTTCAAATGTATGATGTTTATTCAAGGCGCCACGGGCTCCCTCCCACCAGGCATCGCCATGATCTCGTCCGCCTCGCGGAGCTATAATTGCTACCGCCCATCCTGCCGCTAACCAAGGCAACCATCGAATGGGATAGGATCGTCGTGAACAAAGTCCATAGGCTCCATACGCTTCTACAAGCAATCCTCTTAAATGACGAGAATTGGTAGAACGTACAACTGTATAAGGAACTCCTTTTCGAACACCACTCTTCACCAATCGTAGAGGAAGAGGAGTTGGAAACATTACTAATGTTTTTTCATCTTCTACACGAACAATACGATCCGCCTGATAAGGACATCGCATTAATACATGCACATCTGGACCCTCTAAAAAATGTATCTCACGCGGATGTGTGGGAACAGATCCCGCCCGTTTTAATTTATCTTTTACCACTTTCCATAAAGATGTCTTTCCATAAGAAATAGTTGTAACATAAATAGATCCATCTAACCCAAGTGTTCCATTAAGACCAAATTCATGCGGTGGAAAATGTATTTCCTTGGATCCCACTCTAACACAATCATTCTCTACTCGAACAGAGTCCGAAAGAGGTACCAATGTTCCCATTCCATCCACTTGTATATGTAATTCAACATCTTTTATAATTCCAATCCATTGTTTCATAGAGTTGGATCCTCGTATAAATACATCAGACTGACGATGAGGTGTTAGAATTTCTAACTGTATTTTATCATCTTTCTCATGATAAACTTGTAAAATTTTTTTTCCATTTACAGCAATTGCAGATTGAATAGAATTATAGCGAAGTCCACCATCGTCTACTCCCAAATAAAGTAGTTGATCTTTATAAAATCCAACGGTCGGTCCTACAGGAGATCGTTTCCAACATTCCTTCATCTTTCGGGAAGACTCTAATTCATAAACTTCTAGTTGTAAAACTTCGGAACCCTTTCCAATATCTTTCACCACAGCAAATAATCCATCTACCGAATTCGATATTGATGTTAGAGCCGTTTCATGCCATAAAACTCTCGCACCATATAAAATCCATGCAGCATAGGTAGGAGAGGTAGGACGTTTTTGAATTGCTATTACTGTATCATAGACCCAAGGAATTTTTACATGAGCATAGTCTGGAGAAAGAGGATAGGCCGTTTCTAAACTAGAATAAAGTTCCTTCCAGGGAGTTACATGAAGTCCTTTTAACTTTTTTTGAAAATCAGCTTCCTCTTGTCGAACCGTCTTTTTAAACAATTTACTGGTAGGATCTTCTAAAGAAGCCAAAGGATCTGTCCAACTTATATACCCAAGATCCCTTACCTCTCTGGTATCCCCTGCTAATGAGGTAGCCATCTATTCTACTATAGAATAGAATGCTTTAATTGAAAAAAAATGATTAACTTATTAAAAAATAAATACTCATTAATAAAATACCATAATGGAGGAGGACGAGTACAATGCTGATATTGATGATGCGCCAATAAAGCGCAATCGATGCCCTATGCGCGTCTATGCTAAGGTGAAGGATACAACTCCGTATGTAGAGGGCCCCTTGTCAAAACAGGTGGCTACCCAGTTGAAATGGGTACACATTACAAAAAGAACTGGAAAGACTATTCGAAAGAACCTTCATACAGAGGTTATCCAAGATTCAAAGAAGATTAAGTATACTTCTCATAGTCTTTATCATCGAAAGGGTATTTGCCCTTGCGGATGCGATAGAAATCAATACTCTATCTATAAATATCGCAAAGATTTCAATCGATATTTTGTAAATCCTACTATTGATGGAATGTTCTAGGGTTAAATACCTATTTTTTATTTTTTTCAACTAGAAGAATGCGCCCATTGAGGATTGTGATTTTATCACGCACCTCTCCATACGGATTAGGCGAAGATGCAAAACGAATTGAACAAGTGCTACGAGAAATTACTATTAAGAATAAACGTTATACAATTCACAGTATTGATCATTTGGATCCTGTGCAATTTGTGGGAGGGAGACTTCCCCGATCGGTAGAAGTACAGATTCATTTGGAGATGCCGTGTCGGGCGGCTATGCCATGGGCACAGACCAATCTATTGGTGGTGAATCCTGAAGGATGGGAAACAGCCGCATGGGACTGGGCCCTTCGTCCTGTTGCTGAAGGAGGAATGAATCAAGTTTTCTTCAAATGTGAAGCTGCCAAGGCACTGTTTCCTGAAATAGCGGATCGTGCTACGGTACTTCACTGGCGTCCTCCTCCTATGGATCTATCCCCCGTACGAAAAATACATCAAGCTATTTTTATTGTAGGAGGTTCGGTTAACAAATTGGAGGCTGCAAAACGTTTAATTCCTTGGTGGACACCGGCCTATCCTCCTTTAACCGTGTATGGATCCACAGAAGCCATTGCTTCTTTACCACATCCTCCTTCCAATGTAACCTATCGTCCAGGATATCTACCAGAGGATGAAAAGCATAGAATTCAACAATTAGCTAAATATCATGTGGTAGCTAGTGCAGCTGAAGGATTTGGCTACACCTTTGCTGAATGTGCTAAAATAGGAGCCGTTCCTATCTGGACAGCTCTTCCTGTTTATGAAGAGCTATGGGGTTCCGCTGTAGGCACTGTAGGAAAAATTTCTGTTTCCCCAAATCCACCCTCTACCAAACGAGATAGTGGATATACATTTACAGAAGAAGCTCTCAGAACTGCGTTAGAGTCTATTATTTCAGTTGAATCCATTCCAGCCCTTCAAACTCTTGCTGCCACGTATACAACTGATTTTCGTCAAGGATGGAGACGGGCATTAACAGTTCCAACCACGGCTATGCCGTTGTTGCCACCCAAACCTCTTACCCCTCTTCCTATTGTTGCAGTTCTTACTTTAACTCATAATAGAAGTAAATGGTGGCAAAATATGGCTGAAAATATTTTACGTTCCACGTATCCCAAGGAAAAGATTGTATGGGTGGTAGTGGACGATAGTCGACCAGAAGAACGAGTGGATCGACAAATGCAACAATTTCAAACCGCTCATCCAAGTTTTAAAGTTCTTTATAAAAGTCTTCCTCAAAAACGTTCAATTGGAGAAAAACGAAATTTAGCAGTAGAAACTGCAATTGGAACAGGAGCCACTCTATTTTTGAATATGGATGATGATGATTATTATCCCCCTACTTCTATTATTGCAAGAGTGAGTTGGTTACAGAAATATGGAGCAGCGTATTGTGCCACACTTCCCATGTATGATGCTAGAAAATATGTAAGTGCAATGAATGTTCCCCCTCTTACATTGAAACCAGAAGAGAGAGTAAGTGAAGCAAGTCTTATCTTTACAAAAACGTTTTGGGAAGAAAAGAAATTTTCAATCATTTCTGTGGCAGAAGGAGAATCCTTTTTAGCAGGAAGAATTCATCAAACGATTGAGATTCCACCTGAAGGAGTTATTGTTGCAATTCAACATTCTGGTAATGCTACCTCAAGGCGTGTTCCAAAAGAACAAGAACCAAATGGTTGCCACTATGGTTTTACAGACGAATATTTTAGTTATCTATCAACGATTGCGTAGATTCTTACGAGTTGTATGAGTGGGAGTAATGAGTCGTCTTGTAAAATGACCCCCTCCCTTCTTTGGAATACTTTTAGAAAGAGTTGGTACACGTGGTGCACGTGGCAATGTTGGCATTGCAGGGACACCTGGTAATGTTGGCAATGTTGGGATGCCTGGCAATGTAGGCATTGCAGGGACGCTTGGCAATGTAGGCATTGCAGGGACACCTGGTAATGTTGGCAATGTTGGGATGCCTGGCAATGTTGGCAATGTTGGCAATGTTGGCAAAGTTGGGATGCCTGGCAATGTTGGCAATGTTGGGATGCCTGGCAATGTTGGTATTTCAGGCATTGCTTGTTGTACAAGATTTCCAAAAGATGTTTCTTTTACATCTTGTATATCTGTATATTCTCCTGTAGTAGGATTTTTAACTTTTAATTTTGGTGTAAATTTTTCTGCAATAGATCCAGGTGGATTTTCTAATAACATTTGTTGAAATTCAGGACTTTCTTTGCGTGGAATATTTAATAAATCAGTAATGATATTAAATGGAAAAAGTTTACGTAATTCTGTAAGTAAGTCCATAACACCAGGATAGGCTAAGAAAGCAGGATTTTCTAATAATCGTTGAATACTCAAAATATCCATAAAAGAAGGAATCATATCTCCATCCACTAAACCCATTTCTAAATGAACTCGATCGTTAGTAGTACTAGCAACCGTTTGCATAGCAGATTTTGTTTGATTATTAAATACTCTTGCTGCTTGTTTCATAGTTTCTGTAAAGGTGGTAAGAGGGAGACGAATTATATCAGGTGATACAGTTGCAAAGAATTGAAGTAAAAAGGATACAAGGGTGGCCTTTCCAGCTTTATATCCAGCATCTAATAATTCTTCTGGAATTTGTTTTATAGCAGGTCCGAGTAAAATAGTAGTTCCCAATGCTAATTTTGTTAAAATGCCCAATACAATTCCATTTGTTCCAATTAATCCGAATAGAGTAGCAAAAAAATCATATAGTTTTCCTTTTCCAAGTTCTAATAAGGCCAATAGAAGAGTAAAGGGGAGACTGGTCAAGGTTCCAACAAAAGGAACTGTACTTATAGTAAATCGTATAATATCTAATCCAGCAGATATTAAAGGAATAATCATTTTAGAAGGAATTTTATAAGGAATAGGAATTACAAAGGGTGGAAATGGAACAGGAACTGTAATGACACCATTTACATCTTGAAGAACGGTTTCATATTTTGTTAATCCTCCTATTTCTCCAGCTTCTTTAATGTTTTTAGCAAGTTCAGGCAGCTGGTTTCGTAAAAAATCTTTAAATAATTCCCACCAATCATCTGGCGAAGATAATGCAAATTTTGCTACAGTATCACGAATTATAACAGCAGTACTAACTGATTTTTCAATAGCATCTCTTACATCGGGTGGAAGTACAGGAGCAGCACCACCTACTTGTCGAGAAACTTTCTCCTCTTCTTCTAATTGTTCATTTACAATACTTACTTCACGTAGTAGATCTTCTAATTGTAAAGCTTGATCTTCTGTAAAAACAGGAATATTTGTACCAAAATATACAATTTGATAAAATCCAGGTTCTTCTGGATTTTCTTTTAATCGTTGTCGCATATCAATGAGAATAGGAAATGCAATAGTTGTCCATTTTGCAATGGAGGGAATAATTTCAACTACTTCTTCCCATAATTCTTCTGATGTTTTTGCAGACATTATTATCTATCCTACTTTCCCATGCGCAAAAAAAGAACTGGAAAATGCGAACCCCTTTCTAAATGTCGTCTACAGGAGGAACTCCCATGGATATGGATATGTCGTATGGAGGATCCTTTGCAAGTGCTAATTTTACAGATGATAATGCAGCCGGTTCCGGACTCACATCAAACCTTGCAATTTCTAATCTTTGCATAGTTCATATGAATGATGTAAGTTGGAAATCATCAATTCCCATTTTATTTGATAAATATGAAACAGATTGGGTTGCTAAAATGGTAAAACCAGTCGAAGGGTTGGATCGTACTACACAACTAACTAATATTATTAAAAAACTTTCTCATCCTATGTTTAATCCATCCGCGTCTTGGATTTTGACTGATATTACAAATCCCGTTACAAAAGAACTAATTGATACAACTATTACATCTACAATTGGTGTATCATCGAGTACATTTCAATCAACAATTCAATCTCTTTATAAAATGTATCAATCAACGGTGCAGACAATGTTTGAGATGGATGATATTATACAACGAAAATTAAAAAATGTAAATGATCTTCACACACAACTTTCCATACTTCCTACATTTTCAGAAGAGCTTTCATCAACAAGTACTCTTCAAACAAGTATTTCACATTATACCGCACAAATGTTAGAGTCTTCCAATATTCATGAAGAATATCCTAAGTTTATTCATACAGTGGGATTATTTCAACAACTTCGTTCCATGCTCAAAGCAAGTTCCGCTTTTCAGGAAAAAGAATTACGAAATCCTTGCACTATCTGCATGAATGAAGAAGTGGATTCTGTTATTGTTCCTTGCGGCCATCCATTTTGTTCTGGTTGTGCAAAGAAAACAAAAACAATTTGTTTTTTATGTCGAACTCCTGTATTGCAAAAACAACGAGTTTATTTTTGACAGGATATAAACAAATCTCACCATAGAGATTCTAAAAATGTCAGGTCCCAGCACAGCTCTTACAATTCTTTCAGCTCCTGCGGAGACGGGATTGACGATGCAGGAACTTCCGACTCTTTTGAAACGGTGGATGACTATGGAAACGGAAATGACAAAACTAAATGCGGAACTTCGTGAACGTCGAACTCAGGCCAGAGCCCTCCGAGAAGCTATTCTTAAAATTATGGAAAAGCACAATGTTGTGCAGCTCAATGTTACCAAGGGAGCAGTTCTTCATAAAACTCGTGAAAAGAAGGATTCCATTTCTACTAATTATCTTGCAAAGACGGCTGAAGCTTTTTTTGGAGGAGACAAGGAACGAGCAGCTCAGTTGGTAAAGTTTTTGGAAGAGAACCGAGGAACTACGGTGGTCCATGATCTTCGGTTTGCTGCTACAAAAGGAGAAAGTGTTAGTATGGAGTAGAACCATGAACGCGGCTGCTTTAGTTGGATCCATGACCGGCGCTGGATTAGAACAATTTGCCGATACAAGTGCTATGGGTCCTTCTTCTCGTTCATCTCTTGTGATAATTATTACCATGATTGTTGTGCTGGGTTTAATTCTCCTCTTTGGACAGTTTCTCTGGAATAATGCGTTAGTCCCTCTTGTCCCCGGTGTAAAACCCGCTAAATCTATTTTTCAGATCCTCGGTCTCTCTATTCTAATTTCTCTTCTAGTTCCAAGCTGCTGTTAAAAATAAATGGTACCACTGATATTACATATCCTTGATATGTCTTACCATTTCATACGTTTTATCAATTCGTTCCGGTTTCATATAGGAACGATCCATACTTATAAAATAATCATGATCTTTGTTGGAGGTTAGTAATAGGATTACATTGTAATACAATCCACGTTGAAAGTTATCAAAGAATCGATTCCAAGAGACTTTATCATGAACAGCAATGGATACTTTTGGATGAGTTGGAATCCCAGCATGAATATTTGTAAGAGGGATATCAATTTCATCAAAGGAGATGATAAGGGGACGTTCCTTGGTAGGTTGCGCCTCTTCCATAAGATTACCCATGGTATCTCCTGGTTCCCAAGGACTAAAGGCATTTGTGTAAGCAGATTTGAAATGATTTGCAAGAAGAAGACCTAGAATAGATTTTCCTGTACTAGGAGGTCCATGAATAAACGCAACAATGAATTTCTTGGTGGCATAAAGTCCTAGAATATCTTGAATAATTTCTTCTTGAGGAGGTCGAGGTGTTAGTTCAAAATGTTTATGCTCTCTTACATTGTAATAGACGCGTCCGTAATTTCCACTCTTTTCAAAGATACGTAAATATTTGGGCTGCACTTCTGTAATTTCTCCAGTTGCTTCATCAATTGTTTCCTCTTCCTCCTCTTCTTCTTCAGTTGCATCATCAGAGGAGCATTTAGTTAATTTCTTGAAGCATGTAGGAGTTGTCATAATCCAAACAGTTGGATCTCCATCTACTTCATTAATATAGGCAATATACCATTTACCAAAGGTGTAGCCAAATCCACGATTAAAATCAGTTGTATGACTACTCCACGTACGAGTACGTCGTTGAATTCGTTGACATTCTAAGCGATTGCTTAAGGTATAGACACGAATGCCACACCATCGCAAAGGAATATAGAAAATAGTCCATGGAATTGTTTGAAATAAGGAATAGGCTATTCCAGCCAGTCCAATTGATAGAAAATCCATACTATGGTATTATATTTGATAGAACAGTTTTACTAGTCTATCAAATCAATTTTATTCATTTATAAATGGCGAACATGAGCTAATTCTTCATAAGGAGCGGGTTTGCTGAGTCCTTTGGCCGTATCGTAAAATCCAGGATCACGAGGACCGGCAGGACGATCCAAACTTGCAATTGGAGTTAAACAAACACGGCGAATGGCCTGAGATGTACGTGTGGCAATATTGTGAAGGGAACTTACCCATACATCCCGTTGCGCCTTCTCCACTCCTGTCGATCCCTTCAGAAGTTCAGCACCACGTGTTTCTAGTTTTTCTAAGGTTAGTTTAATATCTCTCTCTTTTAATGAACGTTTCAAGCAACGTCCTACAAAGTTAGCTACTGGTTCCATATCATGAAATGTATTAAATTTAAGATCTACTGTACTATAGACACCAGATCCGGAGCCTGTAATATCGGCATCAATACATAACAATTTTGTAAGAATTAAACGAAATTCATCCACCCACTGAATACCTTCAGGAGTATTGGGAATGGCATTGACTACTTCAGCTAAGAGACGCTGGGCTTCTGCATCTCGTGCAAAACATTTAGGGGAATACACAGGATCCACCGCAATGGTAGAAAATCCTTCAATTTCTTTTAAAAACGTAGGATACAGGTATAAAAGAACAGTTACAAAAAATAAAAGAAGAAAGCCAACCATGGAAAGATTAAATGTGGTAAAAAATTTCTTGATATCGGAGAAGATGTCTTTAAAAAACTTTGAAATTCCTTCAACTGTGCCTGAAGCCTCTTTAGAGGATTCTTTAAACAGATTGTCCATTCCTATTTAGGAACAGAAGATTCTTTTATTGCCTTCTTAGGAGCCTTTTTAATAGAAAGTGTAGGAGATATATTTACGGTTTCTGCTTCCTTGGAAACTGCTGCAGGAACAACTTCCTTGGGAACTGCTGCAGGAACTGCTTCCTTGGGAACTGCTGCAGGGATAGCTTCCTTGGGAACTGCTGCAGGAGCTGCAGCAGGAACAACTTCCTTGGGAACTGCTGCAGGAGCTGCAGCAGGAACAACTTCCTTGGAAACTGCTGCAGGAACAGCTTCCTTGGGAACTGCTGCAGGAGCAGCAGGAGCAGCAGCAGGAACATTTGGAACGAGTTCCTTGGGAACTGCAACTGCAGCAACTACTTCTTTGGAAACAGCAGAAGTTTCTTTAGGAATGGGATATCCAGTAACTCCACTCCAATCTTTTGCCATTTCATGAAAGAAATCGACAAGAGAGCGACAAACTTGAGCAATAGCATATCGGACAAGTCCAATTTCAGTCTCAGTAGATTTAGCTTCTTCTTCAGAAGGAGGAACTGCTACTAAAATAATTAATTCGGGTCGGAGGGGATGAGGAATTTTATAACCAGCATATGCAATACGAGGTTCTTTGGATCCTTCCATATGATTGTAAGTTAAATACGTTTGAAGCAAATTGCCAAGAGTATGTCCTTCATTACGAAAGATGCAATCAATGGCAGAATAGCGTGTATCACTTTTACGAAAGCTAACATTTGCTGGAATCATAGTATCAATATCTTTATATTTATCAACAAGAGCTTTACAGGCCATAATTCCATTCATAACAATCATTGGAATGGGTTGCATTCCAATAGATTCTAGATGAAAGGTAAAATGATTTGGTTCTCCTAATTCATTTACTTTAAAACATCGTTTCACTTCCATGGTATCAAATTCCTTTCGAAGACGATCAAGAAGAACAGCTTCACCACCTTCCTCAATCTTTTTACTCTCTTTTAACCATCGTTCAAACATTTCTTTTTGACGTTTTGGATCGGGATCCAGCGTATTTTCATAAGAGCATTGACTGACAGGAGACCATCTAATATTTTTTGATCCTGTTTCTATACTGGCAGTTGCTGTAAAGGCAATTGTTTCAGGTGCAGAACTAGGATTCCATTGAGGGCGTAGTCGTGTAATTATACACGTTTGTCCTGTAATTGGATCAGGCGGAAAGAATTCTTCCGTTGGACGACGAATTCCATCAATTGCTGTAGCTGAATCTTTCTCAATTACAATAATATCTGAGGCAGTTACATCCATGGTAGAATCAGTTTCATTTTTTACATTTAGTTGAAAGATATATTTGGAGGGATCAAATGTAGCAGGATCTCCTGCAATAGGAAGCATTCCTATACTATGTGATATCATCGGATTTGGAATAGAAGATGTATTTATTGTAATTTTAACATCGCTTTCCAAGGCGGGTTCTGTTTTAAATCCAATGGAAGGAGTGGCTACAAGAATTTGGCGACGAAGTGTATTTGCAATAGCAGTATTTGAAGAAGATATTTCAAATGTTGCATTTAATTTATGATCTTTGGATGTTAGAAGGGGGATACCATCCTTTTCTTCAACATAATTCTGAAACATGGTACCTGATTTGGACATCACTCTATCAAGGTACTAGAAGCTCAATTTTTAGGACTACTTTGCTAAAAATTGAATGTCTAGTTCAAATTTTAGGATTACTTTACATTTGGGTAAAATTACAAAGTGTTTTTACCTCTTTGGGTTAGAATGAGTGCTCGGCGTCATGTATGTTATTTTAGTATGACTTGTCGACACTGTCAGGCTTTCTTGGGAGAATTAACTAGAACACCGTATGCCAGAGAGTTTCAGTTAATTTGTGTGGATCCGAGTCCTTCTCGTCCTCCTCTTCCATCATGGCTCCGGATGGTTCCCTCTTTAGAAATTGTGGGAGAATCAGAGCCTCGTGCAGGAGCTGCTGCTGTGAATAACTGGTTGTTTGAACGTCGGCAACGAGATGCTACTCCAGCATCAGGTGCTGGAATTAGAACTAGTGCAGGTGAAAAAACATTAGAAGAACGATCTATTCCTCTTACCATGCCAGTTTATTCTCCCGAATTAACACGAGCAGAGCCTTCTAGTGCTGGTCGTGGAGGACCTCCCCCAGCTGCTGTAGGTGGTGTAGAACCTTCTGCATGGCATGGAAATGAAATGGGAGCTGCAAAAATGAGTGATAATTACTCTTTCTTAACAGATGCTTTTACTCTTGAAAAAGGTGGAAATATGAATCGAATTGTACGAAATTTTGAACAATTGACTACTGCAGTAGCTGCTGCTGCTGCTCCTACCCCCCGTACTAAAAAGGAAGACGCATTGTCCCGTGATTTTGAAGCCTTTAGTCGTTCAAGAGATGCTGATATTCCTGGACCGACAAAACGCATTTAAACCGTAAAAGTTATTTTCTAGTAAAAGACAAAATGGCATCTCCTCTTGCAGCCTTTAACAATCAACTTCTCTCTTTTTTGGAAGATCTTTCTGAAACATATCCTGAAGAAGGAGATCTGAAAAAAGCAGTAGAAGCATTAAAAAGTCTTAAAAAAATAAATCCAAAGTTAATCCATTCTGGATTTATGGAGTATGTGTATCCCGATTTTAAAGAGGCTGTTAAAAAAGATACTCCCGAAGAGCTAATTCAACGAGCTAAAGCTAAGTTGGAGGGAGAATTTCAAGATATATCCTATGCCTATTGGATTTTTGATAAACATTGGAAAACTATGGGGGAAACCAACCAAACCCATATTTGGAATTATTGTAAGGTACTTGTAGTATTGGCAGAACGTATTTAAAAATAAATATTTTTACTCTTCATCTTCTACACTACTCCTCTAAAAGCGCCTCCAACCAAACAGCTCGTTCGGCCTCTGGTATGGAGAATTCTTCAAAGAGAGCCTGAGCAGCCACTCCTCGTTCTCCAGCTGCATTGGGGAGTTTTCGCAGCAATGCAAATTTATCTTGAAAGACTTCTTTTGGAGCATCCACTAGAAGTGTTTCATCAAATCCTTGAAGAACATTCACTAGTCTTGCCATTTTTCCATTTGTACACATTCCAATTCCTTCTAGAATTTCTTGAGCTAATCGTAGAAATATATCATCACGATGTTTATGACTTCGAATAAATGTCCATACACGATCTAATACATCTCCATAAGGAACAGAGAAAGCAACACTTTCATAATAATCATGATTTAATTCCATAATAATTTTTTCACGAGTGTCACTTGTCATACTAATTTTTTTAGGATCTTGTAAATCCTTTGTTATTTCAGGCAATGTATCTTGATCAGGATCTACCAATCGCAGCATCAATTGTGTCACTGCCTTTTCTGTAGCAGTTTGAACGGAAGATCGATGAATATTTTGCATATCCGTAGCAAAGGCTGCCAAATCAATTCCGCCTTCAGGATCTCGCCTGAAAACTACAGGGGCTTCAAGAAGTTGACGCGCAAAGAGTCGCCGACGTTCAATCTCGGCAGGATCTGCAGCCACCCTTGCCGCATGTTCGGCCCATGCTGCACGGGCGGCTTCATGGGCAGCTGCTGCAGCAGCTTCTTCCGCCGCTCTCCGTGCTTGATCTTCTATATGCCATAGTCTACTTCGAATCGTTCGAAAATATTTATCCGTTTTGGGTATTATCTCCAAAGGATTAAATTCACCAAAGGGGATTAGAGCCGTTTTAATTGCTTCCAATAATGCCTCTTTTTGTTCATTAGGAATTGTATTATAACCATATTCAGAGTAAGTAGGATTTGTAGAATGATCAAGGTTTGCTACAGCCTTTAGAAGTGCAATTATATTCGCAGTATGAATACCATTAATGGGATAATGTCTTAAAATTGCATAAGCATATGCAAAATTTTTAGAAATATTATAATCGGATCCTAATTTTACGATATATAATGCATTTGTAATTAAATCATCTGCAGATGGGGTATTTAGTTTTTCTAAATATTTATTTCGTGCAGCTATTTTTTTAGCGCGATATGTAGCGGCAGCAGTTTCAGCAGCTGCTGCAGCTGCTGCAGCTACTTCTTCTGGAGTAAGAACTACTGGAGGAGGAACTCCTGCAGGAGTAACCTTTGGCTCCCGCGTTCTTTGAACTTTCTTTTTCACAGGAACAGGAATATATTCCTCATCTTCCTTATCTTCTTTCTTATCTTCTTCCTTATCTTCTCCCTCTCCATGCATTAGAACAGGAGCTACCCGCGTCCTCACAGGTTTTTTTTTTGCAGAAACCATTACCACCTCCTCTTCTTCTTCCTCTTCATGTATAAGAACAGGAGACATTCTGTTGGGCCTAGTATCATATCTGGCTTTATAGGCTTCATCATTCTTATAGCTGATATTATGATGCAATCTACAAAGAGATTCAAATACATGACCAGTATGTTTACATTGCAATCCTTTTGTTGTTTTTGCAATGCATTGTGACATTTTATAATAATATTTATAATGTATAAATAAAATTTTATCAATTTTTTACAATGAGGAAAGAAAATGCAAAGCAATTTGTTTCCTTCCTGTAAGAGAATGTCCACCTTTGCCTCCGCACTCATAGCATTTTGTGAAGATCTACTTCCTACCTTTCCGGAATTAGGTAAAGAAATTACAGCTGTACAAGCAAGGCCAGTTGCAGAGGTTGAAAAGGAGTTTGTGACCCTTTGGAAATCAAATCCGGCTGTTTTAACACTTCGAGATGCGACATATTTATTTACTCATGATTTTCTTCCTGGTGTTAGAGTCACGGAAGCTTTGTGGAAAGAGGTAAGTGAAACAACCCATAAAGCCATTTGGAATCATCTTCAGACTCTGGCCCTTTTAAGCGCAGCTTCTTTCGATGCAGGAAGTTTGGATCTCAGTGGGATGATGGCCCAGATGAAGGAAATGGCCGAAAGTCCTATGATGAAATCCATGATGGAAAAGTTGAAGGAGATGATGGGAGGATCTGGTGTCAGCGGTGAAAAACCTGGTTTCAAGATCCCCGAACGATTGTTCAAGGGACAAATTGCCAAAATGGCAGAAGAATTGGCAAGAGAATTTAAACCAGAAGATTTTGGTCTTTCACCCGAATTGTTAGAGTCTTCCGATCCTTCTAAAATTTTTGGATATCTTCAAGAAGTCTTTACTAAAAAACCTGAACTGTTGATGGCTGGTGCCAAGCGAATTGCTCAAAAAATTCAAGCTAAATTTGAACGTGGTGAGTTGAAGCGTGAAGACTTGATGCGTGAAGCTGAAGAAATGATGAAAGAGTTTTCAGATAATCCTATGTTTAGCGAATTGTTTGGAGGATTGACTGAAATGCTAAGCGGTTCGGATAAAGAAACCGGTAATGAAGGTTCTGCAAGGCGTCGAGCCGTTCAAGAACGTCTTCGTAAGAAGATGGATGCAAAAAAGGCTACTGCAGCAGGAGTAGCTATGGGGGGAGCTGGAGGGCCCCCCTCAGCAACAACTGCTGCTGCTCAAGCAGCACTGGATGCTGAATTAGAAGCAGCTTTTGCAATTCCTGTTCCAAAGAAGAAATAGTATTAACGATAGTTATTCTATAGATACTAAACATAAATTGCTAAGCAATTTATATTTACTATTTATAGAATGAGCAGCACATGCCCGACCTTTTGGACAGAAAATCCTTCTATTCTATGGAAAGAAGCCAAAGACTTTTATCCCTTTTCTGAAGATGCTAAAAAATGTTCTACAACAGCTCTTAATTCTCTAACACGGTTTGGTGTGTATTTGGCAATTGCATTGTCTATTCTGTGTAGGGAAGTAAAATACATGATAATTGGTATAGCTTTTGCTGGAATTGCAGTAGCTGCTTATTATGGAATGAAACAGCGTGGAGTTATACGTGAAGGCTTTGGAGAACCCAAAGATCAATTACCGTTCAGTATGCCTGGAAGTCCCGCTGCCTTGATTGCTGGAATTGCAGCAGCGGATCAACCAGTGCAAGATGTAATTGGTGACACGGATCGAACATCTCCTACAGCAGCAAATCCCTTTATGAATGTTCTTTTAACAGAAATTGGTGATAATCCAGGACGTGGAGCGGCTCTTACAGGTGATAAGTTATCTCGGCAATGGAGTGATTCTTTTCAAACAAAAATGTATGGAGATCCTGGTGATGTCTTCCAACATAATCAGAACCAAAGAATTTGGACACCTCAACCCTCTACCACGATCCCCAATGATCAACACAGTTTCCAAAATTGGTTATACCGTGTACCAGGTCAAACCTGCAAAGAAGGAAACAATAGAGCCTGTACTACATCCGGTAGCGATGGGGCTACAGTTCCTTGGCTTTCTTCACCCTATTGAAAAATATAAAACACAAAAAAAACCTAGTGGGATAGGACAAAACTTATAGCAACTGCTATGTTTTGGATACGCAATATAATTTCACAAGCGTTTGTGTGAGTACCTCAAATAAGCCAAGGCTTTTACTCAGGGGGGGAAGTGAGCCTATTACCTTGGAGAGGGATGTACCGTATAATTCTTTTTCATCTGGCTAACGGAGTTACCAGGGTGGTCATGATTTACGATATCATCCTAAACGTATTTTCATTTTTATGGCCAATGAATAAAACCCAACAAACTGTCGATAACAGGTAAGAACCGCTGTTCTTATTAGATAACGTAAAGTCATCAACCAAAGGAGCACACCGGCTCCAAACTATCTGCCTTCACAGCACGAACACATTGGATTTTACGTATTCATAGGGACTTAGACGCAGGGGTCCAAGTAAAGGATATTTTGTTCCTACCTCGAGGAGGAGGTCTTTGAAACGGGAGCGACGTCAATGATGACGGTAGCGGGGGCAATTACCACCTTGGGCCGAGAAGCGGCCAGAGGAGAGGCCGCAGAGGAACCCTTTCTCATGCAGATGGCGATTATACACAGAATGATGGCAATTCCGGTGAAGATCGATACCACCACAATGAAGGGCGTGAACGAGGGGGGGACAGCCTCTGTGGGTTTCTGCTCGTTGATAGCATACCCAAGATTTGCATTTGCGGTGCAAGTGATCTGCGTCGTATTTCCAATCACCTCGTTGGTGATAGGAAAGACGGTATTGCAGCCAGTGTCAACCAACCACCTGACCTTCTCTTGAGAGTCAATCCAATGCTTCGGTATGCACATAGAATTTTCGGGGTAATCCGCAAAGTTTATGCAGTAGGTTGTGTTAGCGTCGAACATTACCCCGAAATAGGGGATTGTCAGCGTAATCATCACCATGGGGCGAGGCAGCGGGGAGGGCACGGGAGAGGGCGTGGAAGAGGGCGCGGGAGAGGAGGGTGCCACATCGTTGCGACAGTCGTCGTAGGCCTGGTAGGCCGTCCACAGATCGATCTGCGGGGTATTTCCCGCACAGGATAGGGTGTTGAATGCGACAAGCAGGTCGCGGCACTTGAGGCCGATGGGGATGGACGCCTCGCTGACGCAAGGAGTCTGGGCCGCCGCAAGGGCGACCAGAGAGAGGAGAGAGAGAAGGCGCAGCATGGCGCCGAAGACAACGGGGAGCTCGAGAACGTGGAGAGGGCTTTGAAAGCAGGAAACGGGGAGCTCGACGTGGCCGAGCAATTATTTGTAATAATGTAAAAAAGTGAATTCATTTTTTTTCGAAAAGGATTTCAATTTTTTTCGAAAAAACAAAAGAAAAGTGGGGCTTCTTACATTTTTAAAAAAACAAAAAATAGAATGAATAAACCCATCCGTTGGTCAAATGAAGCTGTCGCAATATCTCCTTTTAAAACCTTAGACAAGGCAAAAGCAGCTGAAAAAGCTTTTAAAAATCATGAATCTATTGGTTTTACAGCAACCTCTTCCTTAAAATCTATGGGAAGGATTCCACGGGCATCCGGTCAGTATGAAGTAGGTAAAAAATACCAATCTATCTTAGTTCAAAAGTAATTGAAAGGGAATGGTTCGACTAGACCATGTAGTATAAAGTATACCCTCTTTTTCATAGTCTGACGTTTCTGAAAAGATTCCTGCTTCTTTAAAGAGTAGGAAATCAAACACTTCAAAGGTTAGATGATTTTCAAATTGATTGTGTAACGTTTCAAGAATTGTTTCGGCAAAGGATATTTCTCGGACTTGATCGAGGTACTCGGCATAGAGTTTGTTAGAGTCCCGAGAGATTTCTAATAAACGACCTTTGTATTCAATTTGTGCAAGTTGCTCCATGTTAAATTTGATATACTATTTTATAAAATGGAATATATCAATTTTATTCTCGTTAAGATTAGAATGAGCACGGTCTAGAATTGATCACGCAAAGCGTGATCAATTCTAGACCATTCTGATTCTATAAATGGTAAAGATAAATCGCAAAGCGATTTATCTTTACCATTTATAGAATGAGCACCTACGCATCCGTCCCACAGTCCGGTCCCTCTGGAAATCTCATCATCAACCAATTTACTCGTCTACGGGACGATACCTGCGATGTTGAACAACGTATTAAAGATGCTTCCGGCCCTGGTGTCTATCAGGTAACCAATTTAGTTCCTTCGCAGAAGGCTGCTATGCGTGTGGAAATCCCGAATCCAACCATGTTAGGTCGTGAAGGATTTGGTTTCAATAATCGCGCCATCGATGACGATTCCCGCCTTCGTACCGATCAGACGCAAGAAGGGCGCTTCCGTGCCCCTCTCCACATGCAAGGTCGTCCCTTCGCCACCGTTCCTTACATGGGGCGTGGCCGTGGACAACCCGATATTGAAAGTGGGCTCATCTACGCCGATTGGGCGCGGATTGAGCGTCCTTGCGGAACCGTTACCGAGACTTTCTTTTCTAATCAGTTTACACCCCTTATCCCGCACTTAAAAAATCATATACAAAATTCCGGAAATTTAATTACTGAAGATGCTGCGCGTGGGTTCATTTTTGGCGGAATCCCGACACGGCAATTTGTGAGGGATCTAAACGTTTGAGATAGATAGAAGAAGAGTCCTAAAAATTGATAAACAATCTTTTATTGTATAAGATATGCAATAAAAGAATGGAGTTCACTCAACAAATGATTGAGTCTCAATCTATCTCCGTGTTTAAAATGATTCTAACAATTCACATAGAGAATCTAGAAATATGTGAATCATTGGCAAAAGTGATTGCCATTCATTCAGCAAGTCCTGAAGGACAAACGGAATGTATCGAAGAAGGAATTCTTTCTATCCTAGGAAAGGCGTTTGACCAACATCCAAAGTCAGAAACGTTGCTAGAAGCGGTTGGAATTGTGATTCAACACTTCATTATGACAGAGGCTGGAAAACAGGCTTGTATTGAGGCTGGATTTCAAGATGTACCGCCAAGTATCAAAGTAAGCCCTCCCCATTAGTGGGGAGGGCTTACTTTGATACCACGGTCCCGTAAGAATTAAATTAAGCCCTGTCCAGAGGACAGGGCTTAATTTAATTCTTAACGGTGTTAGAGTCTACTTAACGTAACAGCTGTGTATCGATTAAAAATGATTTATGTTTTTTACAAATAAGAATATATCCTAGCTTTCTCTTGCCATTCTTCGTTTCCAGTGTTTCACACAGACGATCAGGATGGCATCCTACCTTTCAACCCCTCGTGGTTATGAGAAAGGATCTATGCCCCGCGATGAGTGGGGCACAAAAAACATCTTTCCTCTCACCTTCAAAGGTGACGAGAAGGTTCCCGTTCTGAACAAGGAGGGACGACTTGTTCACATTCCACGCAGCCAAGCCTGTGTGGTTCTAACTGAGATGAAGGGCTACGGAGGAGATCGCCGTGGCAAGGTCCTCGGCTTCTTCCCTCTGAAGGATGCCTGGATGGACACGTGCAATCCACACCGTCCGAAAGGCCGTCCCGCTTTTGGTGACACCCTTGTCCCCCTGGGTGAGCCCGACTTCACGAACCCCGCGATTGTTCGCGCTTACCAGCAGTTTGCGCGTGACTACATGGGCGGCAGCTCTGACATGCATGACAACCACATCTTCGTGATGATCTACGCAGTGCTGCAGTGCCTCATCTTCGAGGCCCAGAAGTCCCCCACGCTTCTCTCCGCCATCGTGCCTCTCGTCCGCGTCTTTGCGGACGGCCATCTCCACTTCAAGGACTGGCCTCGTCTGACCATTCAGATGACAGAGGACGTGGCTCTCAACGACCAGACACAGAAGGCCATGAGCCACCGCTTCGCAGCCTTTCTGGCCAAGCGTCAGCCAGAGCTCTTCGACAAGAGTCCTCTCATTCCGTGGGACCGTCGTCGCATTCTGGAGTCCCTCCGCATCAGCATGGAGCGCGGCTACAGGAACGGATCAGGCCTGGACATCAGCAAGAACGCTGGTATCTTTGGCATCCACTGCATCGTGCCCCTGTTCGATCACATCCTCGACACGGCCCATGCGCCTCTCGATCCGGCTCTCGTTCCGCGCATCACTGCGCGATTCACGGCCGAACGTGACACCCTCCAAGCCGCCTTTGATGCCAAGAAAGGGCCCGTTCAGGCCCTGGTGTCTCTCACGACGCTTCTCCCCGGCAGCACTCCTCTGACGGAGGCTCAAGCCAAGGGCATCATGAGCTTCTGCGGCACAAATCATGAGCTGACGCTCTTCCCAGATTGGGAAGAGCTCGGCATTCTTCCGCGTCGCCCCAAGACTGCCATCGAGGAAAGCCTCGCCATGGGTCCCTTTCATGCCTCCACCTCTGGCGGCATGACGGATGTGGCACAGCTGGAGCCCTCCAGCCCTGTTCAGGC
>Ga0114974_10000326_pt1 | contig 40527 bp, 64 predicted proteins | sample S_130206_EF_Meta_FD_87318 | JGI IMG/M metagenome (GOLD analysis project Ga0114974, IMG submission 87318) | Freshwater microbial communities from Lake Simoncouche, Canada to study carbon cycling - S_130206_EF_MetaG | ecosystem: Environmental > Aquatic > Freshwater > Lake | place: Lake... | reverse complement strand
TATCCTTAATCTTTCGCAAGATTCTTGAAGAATGAAAGATCCTCATCTTCATCATCAAACGCAGATGCTGCAGTTGCCGCAACAGGCGCTGCTGCTGCTTTGAACACAGGCGCAGATGCCATCTCTGGTTCATTCATTGGAGCATAAGGTGTGTTTTCAGATACACCGATTGCCTTCTCAAGACGACGCTTCAAATCTTCGTATGACTTGAAGTGCTTCTTATCAAGCAACTCCTGCAATGAATATTCAGAATCCCAAATCTTCTTCAATACTTCATCATCATTAGATACGGGTGAAACAGTATCGAATTCTGACTTGTCATAGTTACGATATCCTTCGACCTGACGAATCTTCAACTTGAAGTTTGCGCCTTCCCAAAGATCAAATGGGTTCTTTGCTGTCTCGTCAGAAAATTCAGGATTCATTGCCTCATTCAACTTGTCAAAGATCTTCTTGCCATACTTGAACAGGAATACCTTGCCTTCGTTTTCAGGACGAGTAGGATCCTTTACGACCAAGATGTTTGAGAAATATGAAAGACGGCGCTTTTGCTTGCGAACCAAATCCTTGTTTGATTCCATGCCTGTTGCCCACAACTTTGAGTTGTATTCAGAAACAGGATCAGGTTGACCAAATGTAGTCAACGACTTCTCAATATACCAACCACCTGGGCCTTGAAAACCATGATCCCAGATACGAACAAAAGGAACATCTTCACCAGAAGGCGCAGGAAGGAAGCGAATAACGGCATAACCGTTTCCTGCCTTGTCTACGTCTGGTTTCCAGAAGTTGTCCTCTGAATCCGCTTGATTGTTTGTTGATTGATTGAGTTTCGAAAGCTCCGCATTAAGTTTGTCGAATGATGACTTGCGGGTTTCTTTAAGTGCTTCGAATGAATTAGTCATAGTTCAGTTCTCCATGTTGTATAACGATGTATGATTATGTTTGTATATTAGTATAGACGCTGTATTATGTCAACCATTATATTGACATATACTTATTTATTTAAATAGGTAACCTGGCAGAACCACGTTTAACCATCTTTAAATTTTCTGCTTCAAGTTGAACTTTGTGTTTGATCACTTGATTTTGTTTGATGATTGTAGCAACTGTTTCAACTTCAAGATTGTTTTTCTCACAGTATAAAACAATTGCTTCAATATATTCGATATTCTTTTCTTTCACTATCGTCTCAATTTCCATTATAAACTCAGTCGACGATTTTACATTATTAATTTTCATTTGTATTTACTTTTCCATTCTCTTTGAAGCGAAGAAGCATGAGGAAATATTACATGCCAATTTTGATTTTGCTTTGTAGCAAAAACATCAAACATCTTAACAAACTGTTTCCTTGTTTGTATATCTTCACTTTCAATTATGCTATTGCTAAAATATTTTGGGTTTTTAATATAATGATGTCTTACCTCTTTTATTCTAGGAAATCCATCAAAATATTTTAAAGTATCTGTGTGTGTATCGATATTCAAAATGCCAAGCGTTGAAGAAATAAATGCAGATACATTATCAGGAAGTGTCTGCAACTTGTTTAGGTTTTCCTCAATTGTTCTCCATTTGCTTGGATAGCGAATAGCATTATTTATTTCGCCAATTCCGTCGATACTTATGCATAATTCGACATGTTTAAAATGCATCCAATACTTAAGAATATAGTCAGGCAATACAGTTAAGTTTGTGCTGTATTCTAATTCTATATTATTACTATAGCATAATTCAATTAATAATTCAAGCAATTCTTTGTGGCGTTTGATTAAAAATGGTTCGCCTCCACCAAAGTTTATCTTCTTTATATATTTAGCATTCTCAACCAATAGTTTTATTTGATCTTTATCTTTTGACCAGAACGATCCTATTGGTTTATCATAGCCATATCCAAAGATATCTTTATAATCACGTTCCCATTGAGATGATTCTCCTGGGAAGCACATGATGCATCTTATGTTACATTCATTGCCGAGACGAAGATCATATGTATAGAATTTAGAATCAACAACATATCCTGTTTCTGTTGTTATGTCCTGAGCATTTTCTTTTGTAAAAAAATCTTTATGCTTTTCTATTTCTCGTAACCGACGACTATTTTCGCCATCATTCTTACATCTTATGCATTGCTCAGGCATCTCACCTGAGAGCATTTCTTGTCTTACTTTTTTTAGTAAGTCACAATTGAGAACATCGCTGTCTAAATCATCGACAGTTAAATCCAATAAGAATTTTTTACCAGAAGCTTGAGCATGAGAACACAATCTAAGTGTCCCATCATTATTAACACTCAAATGTGTCCATGGAAGCGGACACCAATATGTCATGGTTTAATTGATCTCAACAAAGGTCTAATACCAACAGGACCTCCATCCTTCATTGCAAGATGGATGCATTTAGTCGGTTCAAGTTTGAAATCTTGGCATACTTGGTAATATTGATCTTCGTAATTTTTCCAAAAATATTCTGGTTCAAACTTATCAAGAAATGCAATGCCGATCTTTAATAGCGCTTGCTGTTGCATATTAAAGTCATTCATAATGGTGATTGCACCTTTAGGTGTTTCTCGTGCAAAGCGAACACCAACACGATTAGAACCCAATCCACATTTGCTCAAACTAACACAGAATGTCTTGATTGCCGGATGATCAAAGTTAAAGTCAATATCAACGCAGGATCCCATCCATGCGCCATCAATATGGACCGGGATATTAAACTTTGCACAATCATCAAGGATTGTTTTCATTTCGGGATGAACATCACCCAAGGTTGGAAATGGCATAGCAATAAGCAATTCAGGAGGATTTGCTTGCATTGAATAATCAAAGACGTCTTTAGGATCATAGTAATGAATATACGGATTCAATCTTTGATGGTATGTATAATCACCTTTAAGAGTCTTTAGTCGATTACCCAATCTTTGATATAAATCATCAATATATTGGGTGCATCCATATGATACATCAAGACGTGTAAAAGCATCGATGCCTGTAAATTTGTTTAGTGTATGACCTTTAAGCCATTTAACAAATTTTTCTTTGAACACAGCATCAAGTCCTACAATATCATCTGTAGGATAGAATCCTTTTATGAAGGCATCAATCTCATTGCAATACATTGGTTGGGGTCTTCCAACCTGCAACCAATTACTTGCGTATTCTCGTTCTTCACTATCTCTCATAATATAAAAACTTATTATTCAGTTGTTTCGAAGATTCTTGTATGTGTTAAACCAGGAACAGTAATAGATTCAAAATATGCTGCAATCGGCACATTGGGATTAATATAAGCATGTAGTGTCACAAATTCTTCTTTTGAATTCCAAATCTTTGTTATAGTTTTTGTTAATTCGTCATCTGAAATATTAGATGTAGTAATTGGCGTTGCATTTAACCATGGGTCATCACTTGTTGGTGCCGGTGCTATAGGCCATTCAATAGAAGTATTTGCTCGAGCGATTACAATTGTTTCCGTAATAATCATTTTCTTCTCCATAGGAAAGGGGATAAGTTTCTTTATCCCCTATTTATAGATTTACTTCTTATCAATAAATGTCTTGAGATCTTCTGCCAAGAAAAGGATATCTTCTTTGAGAGGATACTTTAATTCTTTAATTGCTGCTTCTCGCCATTCAGCATTTTGAATTTCACGAGCTTGCTCTAACTTTGCATAATATTCTGCTTGAAGTTGACTTTGTGCCATGCCAAGCACGTCCATACGAATTTCAAAAGGTGTTTTTGTCATAATAGTTTTCCTTGTATAAGTGTTTGTGTTTGTTGTGTGGTGGGGAGTTTCTGTTTCCAAGTACTCCCCGAACTCATGCTTACGCCGCTAGGCGGTAAGCGATAGGTGCATTATCGTTTGCATCTAATATGTTTGCTTTTGTCTCGATCTTGTTTTTATTACACCAGTCGATCCTATTTCGCCCCCATCAAAGATACACGGAGTAGTTGTTTGTCCTACTACAGGAATCCCAACCCTCAGTTCTAACGAACTTACTTGTCACCTGTCTGCAGTCCGTGTATCTATGGTGGAGGCGCCGAAGTACTGCCCTCCGGGTCCTCAGTGTCTATTCTACTAGATGTCATCAACATCAGCATATTATTTATACAACATTTGTTCTTAAATGTCAACTTGTTTTTGTTTCAAATACTTGTTTATTTGATATCTTTTAAAACTACTATCAAAATCATCTGCATAGAATAAATTTTTTATTTCTATATCTCGACCCAAATACTTATCTTTACTATGTAGTTCAGGATTAGTATCATTCCATTCTTCTCTATGAATTTTATTTAAAATAACAAATCCTTTATTATAAATTTTTAGGTTTTCTTCTTCACAATATTTTTTTGCACGCCACATCGTTTCTTTTGAATTGCAAAGATCATCAACAAGCAACACAGGAAAATTTGGATCAATAATACCTTCCATTCTATTTAGTAACCCATATGTTTTCTTTTCTTTTCTGATACTAAAAGAATTTACATCCAAATCAAATGCTCTTGCAGACATAGTTAATCCAACAATGAGTGGCGTAGAACCTGTTTCTAATCCTGATATCTGAAAAGGTTCTTTTGTATATTCTTCATAGAACATATCCCAAAAAAGTATTCCAACGTAGTTTAAAAATTTTGCATTGAATAGCCCACGCCTCATATAATACTGAGAACCATATTCTTCACCCTTTCTTCTTCCGGGGAAAGGTTTTTCTTTTGCAAGGTTAACTCTTACGATACAATTTTCGTTGATATATTCTCGTAACCAATTCATCATATATTGTTTAGCATCATCCTGTAAAATCATATTTCATACTTCTCTTTATAGCGTTTTCTTGTTTCTAATAGTTGTGGGACATAGGCATCACGTTTCTGAATAAACACTTGAGGAATGGGTTCATCATCAACACCGATGATAATAACTGTTTGATTGACAGGTATTCCTGTTCTTTCCTCATACATGATTGCATAAGCAGATGCTTGCATCAAGTATCCTTTGATATATGCAACATCCTTTATCTTAGTCGATGTCTTGAAGTCAATGATTGATAGGACACCATCATATTCTGCAACTAAGTCAACTGTTCCTGCAATCTCTAAGTAATCAGAATACAGACGTTCCTCTTGCATATGAATGTTATCAACATTCTCATCAAGTATTTTCTTGATCTGATTGAACATCTCAAGATCTAAATATGAATATACTTTTTTAACTAGGGGAATATTGTCTACATAAAGTTCACACATTGTATGAATACGAGTGCCACGACTTGTTGCTTTGGTTGAGATACGGGTTGCTTCTTCATGACCAACACGATCTCGCCAAGCAGCAATGGATGCTTTTGACTCATCACCGACGACTGTAGTGATCGATGGATAGATAACACCGGAAGGGGTTTTGTATGTCCTTCCGGTGTCTGAGTTGATCTGTTCTAGCTGTTCAAAGATGAATCCATTAGATAGGTGCGTGAACTGCTTGGGTTGGTTTATAACCGCCATGAGATCCATAAGGTATATTCACTTTTTCATGTTGTCTATTTTCAAGTAATGTTTTCTTAATAATAAAATCTTTAACAAGTCCTGATCTAACAATATCTTCAATCTGAAACTCAACACATGAGAAATACTTTGTCATGTTATTTAAGATTTCCATAAAAGTAAAGATGCCTGACTTCTCGTCACTATACTTTAGATCTGTTTGTCTGTAGTCACCACAGAAAATAATCCTTGAGTTGTTGCCTGTTCTTGTGATGATGGTTGATAATTCTTGAAAGGTCATATTCTGACACTCATCAACAATAACAATACTGTTATCAATTGTCAACCCCCGAAGGAAAGAAGATGTTTGAAAGTCAATCAATCCTTTGTTCTTAAGGACTTCATAGGCATCTCCACGACCGTAGAGCTCGGCGCAGATCGCTTGATATGGGAGTTCATAAATCTTTGATTTTTCCTTAATCGATCCTGGTAAGAATCCCATGTCTCGAGATGGGACGACTGATCTGATAATAGTGATGTTGCGATACGATTTAAAATTTTCAATTTCTGAAAGTGCGAGAAAGAGAGAGATGTATGATTTACCTGTGCCTGGTAGTCCGTGGATAAGTAGGTTTTTTCCATTACTGAAGTCCCTGAAAACTAATTCTTGGTTTTTAGTGATTGGTTCAATGTCTTTTAGGATAAATGCTGCTTGTTTCTTTTGCTGGTGTTGTTGATCCTCATTGCGCTTCTTTTGTTTTTGTTGTCTTTTTTCTGAGCGTGAGATTCTTTCCATTTAATATCCTTGTTATGTGCATTACCAGGTATTAATAGTGTTCCTCTTTGCGCTTGCTTTCTTCACTCTCTTTAGAACATCACGAAAGCCCGCATCAGGTTTTCTAAGACCTAAACGGGCAGGGTCTGCAATTGCAGGTGCGGTTACTACTTGTTCGAGGTGAGGGTTAATTACGATGAAGTTATCTAAATCTGCAATAGGCATAGTAACGATAACTTCTTTTTTTAGTTTCCTATTGTAGAATGTGTAGTTAGGCATGTGTAGTAATGCCCTTCGTTTCCCAATATTTTTTAATGTCATTAGGATTCTTTGCATTAAGACCCATTGATTGCATCTCTTGTTCTACAAGGTCGAGCATTGTTGGCTTATCATGCTTTGGGCTAAAATATTCATCAAGCATAGGTGTCAAAGGCTTATCCCAAAGTTGCTGTTGATTAGTCATTTCTATTCCTTATATATCAGGTATGTTCCGAGAAAATATTTGTCATTGTTTAAGCAAGTTTCTCCCGCATGAAGCCAAGGCCATAGAGGAGGAAATATAAAAAGTTTACCTTTCTTTGCTTTAACTTTTTTTCCTGTTAAATTAAAAGATAAATCGCCACCTTCAAAGTCATCATTTAAGTTTATACTAAATGATAGAATTCTGTGTGAGGAAGCTTTACTTTCAACATCTACATGTGTTGCATGTTGACCGACATTAGGGGCATATTTTTTTATGCGAATTGACTCATATGCATTTGATTGAGGTATCTGTTCTGGTCGAATTCCTGTGTCTAGCTTATACACATTCAATTGATCTTGTAATCTCTTATATATAAATGACACTTCTTCTTCAAATTCGGGATGAAAATTTATATCAATCCTATTGCATGTGCAAGAAGCACAATGACCTTTACATCCAGAGTTTTTCCTTACTTCTTCAAAGTTATTATCTAGGACATAATTGAATTTATTTACTAAAGAATCACAGAAATCACTTGTTAGGAAATTATCATATTCTCTTGAATAATAGTCTAACGATATCACTCGTTGCTTCCTCTTAATTTCATAATTGCACGATCTATTGCTTTTGGTTCGTGTTCACGTAGTGCTTCGATTGTGTCATGGATACCTTCACGATATCCAACCCAGTTGTAGAAAAAACTGATTGCTGCAACTAAACTTGTGTAAAGAATAGCGAACCAAACTTCGTCAGACATTTTAGATTTCCTCGTATTCCATTAAGGCATTTACATTTTTAGTCTTGAGCGCATTCTCATAATTTCGATATCGCTTGTGATTTTGATCTCGTTTAATATCTTTAATAGTCACATTTTCTTCATCCACATAGAAATTATTAAAAGATTTCTTTTTACTCTTAACATCAAACTTGTGATATTTTGTAACTTTAGTCATGTAGGAAACATCTCCGGAAACGCTGCAACAACAACATCTTTAGTCAACCCAGGATATGGGCTTGTCTTATCCTTCATTGCAATAAGAAGGTCTGCATCTTCAGGTGCAACTGCCTGTAGAATCTCAATAAATAATCTTTCTCTCTTGACTTGGTTCATACCTTCAGTCCCAGGAGCACCATCCATAAAGATATAGAGGCGCCTTACTTCAGAAAAAATCATGTTATTTTCATTAAATTGGGAATAGTTAAAAGGAGGTTTGCCTTCAGGAAGATTGAATTTTACGTCCGGGTGGAACATCAACTGAAGGACTTTCTTTGTTTGCTCATTGCAGTTTTGCTGGAGAGCATATACACGTTCTTCTTTTTTCTTAAATTCAGCACAGCGCTTAAGTATTTCAGACATTGCCATTTTTGCCATTAGAAATCACCCACGTTTTCCATCATATGTTTCAGTTTGTATTTAATAAAGTAGTTAAACAACTTAGAACGGTCCTTGCCTGCTTCTTCGTTATATTTATTTAAGATCGCTTCGCTAATGTGTGACGGAATGCAGTCAAGATCAACAATCTGTTGGTTGCGAAGGAAATTTCTTGTGACTAAGTATTCTTTCGAGATCCAGGCAGCATCGATCTTTTTCTGAGTCAACGGTTTCTGACGCTTATCCTCGACAACAAAGACATCATCGTCTGACAATATGTTTGGGATGCCGTCACCAGAATCACCCTTCATAATATGCTCGAACAAATAGTAAGACGGATTGTCATGTGAGATTGATTTCTTACGAACAGGATCATACTGCTTTACGTTAGGATACTTCTGCAACTGCACAAAATCCTTGTCACCAGACAAGATCATGACTTTCTGATCTGCATGGTTCTTGACTAGTGTTGCAATGATATCATCTGCTTCTGCAGTCTCTACCTGAATGACACGGTAAGGAAAGAACTCCTTGATCTCAGAGCGAATGTTGTTGAATGACTCAAAGATCATTGTCCAATCAAGCTCTGACTTGTCTCGTGCCTTCTTGCGGTTTGCTTTGTAGTAGGGGTATACTTGTTTACGCCAATAGTTACGGTCATCACATGCAATGACGATATCACCATATTCTTGTCCGAACTTTTGCTTGTAGGTTCGAATAGAATTGATGACCATGTGTCTGAACAGCCCTTCGTCTAAAGGAATGTTTGTATGGTTGCCAATCTGTGCCATGAGATTGGATATCATTACTTGGTTAAAGTCCACGATAATCATTTTAAAACGTTTCCAAAGTTAATCTATATTATTAATATATAGACTCTTGTTTAATTAATCAACCGTTGCTTTTTCTTTTTGTTTGTTTTTGTCTATTTCTTTTTGCGCTTCAGGTGTAATAGAAATAATACTTTCAGTAATGTCATGGAAATTGTGTGGTAATCTTTTGTAACGGTAAACAACCGACTTGATTGCTTCTTCTAGAAATACTATATCTTTTATCTGTGCTTCATCATTATTTCTAGGATACATGTTATAGGAAGAGAGCACCTGCATCACAACATCGAAGGCGTCTTCTGCGACTGAGTCACAGTATTCTGTTCTTACTTCTATCAACCTATCCATTGCTTCTTCATGCGTTGATGGAAAGGATTCTTCTGATTGTGTTGGGAATCTGATAAGATTTTCTGTCATATGATTCTTTCTTTTTCTATGACTACAAATTTATTTATGATCATAGAAAAGTGAAGGGATTAACCCTTCACTGCCTTCAGGAGGACTGTCGCCTCGTTGAGTCGTGCTGTGATAGGCAGATCCATTTCTGCTGCAAGTTTACGCAGGATGATCTTGCCACCAGCAGTGACCTTCTTGATCTGCTCGTCTGTCTTTCGACCGATACGCATTGACTTAGATGTTTTCTCGTCATAGTTAGTGATTGCCTGACGATTGACACCAAATCCTGCTCGATCCTTTGCCATGAACACAGAAAGGATCTTATACTTCGAGTTGAACACCCAAAGTTCTTGAGCACCAAGGATCGATTCTGGTGAAACAGATGCGATCTTGTGATCCTTCGATTCTTTCTGATACTTGAAGAACTGCAAGATCTTTGCAGAGCTAGGTGCTTTCGTCTTGCGTGGTTTACGCACTTTCTTAGCAACATCGCCATAGCGTTCAGCGTCAGATACGATCTTGCCGTAGAACACAGCACGCTCTTTCAACTGCATCTTCGACCACTTCTCGTAACCATCGATCTTGCCAGCATGTGCCTGAGTGAACTCATCAAAGACAGGACGATAGAACTCGAAGATCTTAGATGCATACATTGCAGGAATCTCGTTCTTCTGCAACCAGTCATACAAAGAGAATGCTTCACCTGAGTCAATCAACGACTCAATTTCGCCGATGATGTTATGGGAGCGATCTTTGATACGATCTTGAATAGATGGTTTAGCAACCGCCTCGCTGACCTTCTCTGTTGGTTCTTCGTAGTCTCCAGCAGCGTCTGCAATATCGCTATTGACTTTGGCACGTTCTGCGTCTGTCAACTCACGCTTCTGGTTTGACGCAATACGACACATCCAAGCAGCAGTATATGGGATACGAGAATCCGCAATACGACCGACTGTCTTGATCATGCTCTTGTCAGAAACAAAATAGTCCTTCATATACTGCTTTGCATCCGAGGCATCACACATGTTGTGGTACCAAGTGAATGCTCGCATCATATCAACTGAGGTAACGATCTTTGTAGGTTCCTCGCCGAGATACTTTCGATTGACGAGATACGTCTCAGAATGTGTCTTGCGTTGAACCTTCTTTGTCTTGATTGATAACAATGACTTTGCCATCATAATATCCTTTTTTATTTCACGAAAGGAATGAAATCGCCTTTTTCGTCCAATTCAAAAGATTCATCAAAACGTTGCAAAATTGCATCCATTTTTTGATCTTTTTCTGCGATTTGTTCTAACCCGTCCAACAAATAATCGATTTGCGATTGTGTCAAAACGATTGCAAATTTTGTTTCTTTTGTCATGTTTTGTTCCTTTTAATTCATCCTATAATTGAATATAAGGTCTTTTAATAAAAATGTCAACCGGTATTTTTTAAAAGTTTTTCAATTATAGAATTTAATTCTGGGAACACGCTTCTCCAATCAGTTTTTCTTCTAAAATCAATAACATCCATGAAAGATACAAACAGTTTTATTTGTTTTATATCTGGTTCAGTTTTTTTCATTTTATTATAAATGCCTTCAGTAACTTCAAAGAACACCTCATCATTTACATGAATTTCATCAAGTATAGGTTCTAATAGATGCGATATACTATTGCCAAAAGCATATGGATTTAAATATGTAGGATAAATTACAGTATTTAAACTCATAATTATTTTTTTATATTTTCTGTATTCATGTATCTTTTTAATTAAATCTTGAGTCGTTCCTAAAGACATAGGAGATGCTGTCATATGAACAGAAGGATTTACATATTTTGATTTACATAACAAAGCAAAGTTTTTTTCCCACGTTACTAAATCTAGACCTTTTCTTACAAATTCGCTTTCAGGACCCCAACAATCAATGCTACAAACAACATTGAATTTTTGTATTTTTTTATTTTTAACTAATTGTTCTATGCTTTCTATTTTAGCTTTAAATTTATTATATTCTTGTTGAAGATTTGAAAAAATTCCAAATGTTATATTTGGATTAGGATATTCATTGAAGAAATCAATACAATCTTTAAATTCTGTTTGTTGTAGAGGTTCTCCTCCTAGTATATTAAACACCCTTAAATGACTAGAATTTTTTTTCATCCATTCCCAAAATTTTTCAACATATGCTTCATTGTTTTCTTTTATGGGTAGTGTATCCCAAGCATTACCAGGAACTTGTCCAAATTTATAATATTCTTTCTCAATCAAAGAACTATTTAAAGGAGAACAATATAAACATTTTAAATTGCATGTATTATTAAAATAAACTTCTAATATTCTAGGTGTAACACTTGTTTCAATAGGATTATCAATTAATTCTTTAGGAACCATATCTAGATCGTTTATGTATGCAACACGTTCGCTTTGCCCACCTTTTTCTTCAACTGTTTGGCAATACTGACAACCTTTGTCTGGCCAGACGCCTTCTAACATCAATTTTCTATCATCTATTTTTTCTGAAAGATTATGAAAATCATCAAAATTTTCTAATGTCAAAGGAAATCTTTTGCATCTGTGGCAACTGTTTGTTGTCCTTTCTTGCAGATAGATAACACTCCACGTCCATTTAAATTGGCAAGCGGATGCAGATTTTATAGGAAAAAACATAATAATAGCCTCTTAAAAACACTATGTATTTATTTTAAAAAATCAGTTGACATTTTTATTAAAAGATCGTATATTTAATCATAGGACAGGATAAAGGAAATAAAAAATGTATGATGATGGCGTAGAAGATAATGACTACACAGTGACAGGTTGTGATCCTGAAGAATATGAGGATGATGGACAACCTTCTGAGATGGATGAGTGGTTAGATTTTGACCCAGATTGTTAAGGAGAGTGAAATGACTGTATATGTGTTGACTGCTGGTACAGCGTATGAAGGCGAAGATTTGGTTGGTGTCTATGCATCTTTGGAAGAAGCGCAAGCTGCATCAGTATCGTATGCTGCTCGTTCTGAGTCCGATGACCGCACAGATGGGTTCTGTGCGGGAGCAGATTATTACAGCGTTTATTGCGTAGAAGTTGGTCGTCCTGGCCGCTGGTACGGAGATGATCAAGTTGTCTGGTGCTCTGCGGCATAAGTATTACTATATCGAAGAAGCAGAAGTTAGGGAGTGAGTGACATGATTGAACAATATGATAAACGCCATGGTGGACCCTACGACCGTGGAAGCGCTGATGCTTATTATGGTCGTAGGTTTAATCCACATTACTTCAAAGGTGACACTTATAATAGCGAACGAATTGATAGGGAAACAGATTTGAGTCCCGAAGATATCGCTGCATACACAAAAGGTTTTCAAGATACCAATGATTTTGGCGACTTTAAGGACTGGGGTTAAGTGACTCGAGCAATGCTCGCCACTGATCTTTTCTAACTTCCCAACTATACACATTATCATAGTAATGCTTTTGAAAGGACAGGCGATTCTCGTCTAGTCCTTTTTTTGTTATCTCTTCGATAGATGCAATCATCACCTGATAGAATCGATTAGCATGCTCGTTTGAATCTTCTGACCATTGATACATGTTGGCGAACCCAGCACATGTTTCTGGTAGTGCTGCATAGTTAGGACAGACAACAATGTTCTTAGCACTCATTGCTTCGATTGCTGCTAGGCACGAGGTTTCTGGCCAGATGCTTGGGTAAGCAAAGATGTGAGATCGTTTAAGCTCTTCTCGTATTCTTTCATTAGAGACGGCTCCATGATAATTAATCTTTGCATGTGTCTTACAGCGTTCAAATAGTTCTCTATAGGGCTCGTCACGCTGCTCCCAACCATAGATTGAAAAACTTGAAAATACGTCAAGTTCAATGTTGTCATACCGCTCGCATAGTTTTTCAAAAACAGGGACGAGGATTTCAAGTCCTCTGTGAGGAGTTGTGTGGTAGATAATTCGCACTGTCCCATCGTAGGATTTTTCCTTAATTTCGATTGGGTGAATGGCATTTTTGATCACCACACTTTCTCTGTATGGGACACCTAGAATCATATTATACATTTGCATCTGCCAATCAGACACAGCAACAATCTTTGAGAATCGCTTCCTTAGTTCAGGATCCTTGAGATGTTGTGACTCAGGGTCACCAGGAAGATCATGCAACCATAGTATAGTTTTTTTATCTGGTTCGAGATCTCTAACCCTCGATGGTATGATTTGAAATTTAGAAAGCAATTCAACTGGCATCGATGCAGCAAGTCGTTCCTGCATCAATTCAGTGCCACCACGGGCTTTTAGGTTTAGTTCATTCTTCTCAACGTTGTTCACAATCTTATATTCCATAATCAATCCATAATTTATTTTTTGGTTTCAATCCATCCCGGAAGTTTCATTTCCGTCTTCTCGTCTTGTATTTTAAGAAGAGATCTTGCAGCAAGTGACAACACGCTCCAGGAACAGAATCCTATAACTGCTGCTGCTGCAAGAAGATGATCGCTGTTCATTTTCAATTCTAAGTAGGCGAGCATTGGCGCAGCGCCGATGATGGCAGTCATTGTGCAAACACTAGATCTGACTGCAGCATCCCACACATTACGAGGTTTGTAAAATGCCATGAAGGTTGCTCCACCAATGAAACCGCCAAGACCGGCAAGAATTTTTGCCATTAAAGGCGGGGAAAAAGGATCGTCCATAGGTTTTCCATCTATGTTGTTATTGCATGTCTATTATTTATAAACAGCAATAACTGAGTCATAGCGGAATGAACGCCAACCTTCTTTTTCTACATCCCATACAGATGCTACATCTTCATTGATTTTCTTCTCACGATCTGTTGTTTTTTCGTGGGGTGTAATATAGTGTGGTAGCAATGTGCATTGCATCAGACGTTCTGAACCGTCTACTTTCTTAAACTTAACTGCTATTACTGTTTCTTTTAAAAGACGTTCAATATTTGATTTAGAGATAACTTCACTTGCTTCAATGACCATAGTTTCCTGCCGTTTCTTCAATATAGCCTTGTAAGGCCTCATAACCACCAATATTCAATCCATAAGTCGTGACAACCGGAACTGTCTTTACTCCTGGAAACTTTTCTTTGAACTCATCAACAGTAATATCTTCACCTAGTTTACGATAAGTGAACTTCATGTTGTGTTCATTAAGTAATGATACAGCCTTTTCACAATAAACGCAACCGTCTTTTCCGTATACTTCGATCATTTGTTTACCACATGTTTAACTTTTGTTTGATAAATTGAAAGACATCCTACACACTTCATGTATATCAATCCTTCTTCACTTTTGGTATGAGGAATGAAATCCATGAGAATCATAGAGCGAAGTCCTATTCTACATTTAGGACATTCGCCCTCGATCACCGGGACATTTCTATCCATACCAACAAGAATCTGTCCCGGCTCACTCATATTAAGTAGCAGCTTTTTTTGATGCCGCTTTCCTTACATTTTTAGCAGCTTTAGCAACAACAGTGTCTACAGCAGAATCTAATGCTTTTTCTGCTGCTTTTGTTGCTTCTCCTACAAGAGCATTATTGCCCAGTGCAGAATTGATTATTTTAATTTCACTAGCAATCACTGCCTTAGATGTGTTGCTGACAACATTTGCTACTGCATCTACGTTCTCAATAACTGCTTCTTTTGCTTCTTTTCGAGTTCCACGAAAAATACTTTTGAGCCATTCAGGTAACATTTTCTACTCCATATTTACAAAGATAATAAGCGTCAATAATATCTGACGAAGGATTCCATTGTTTCTCCGTCATATTTAGTATATATTTGATATTGACTCCAGTTTCTTCAATGAAAGATTCTTGGAGTTTTTCTTTATTTGCATTACCTTTACCGGTTGCAAATTTCTTGATTACTGTAGGTGGGACTACTGAAAACTTAAACCTATGTTTCCAAAGATAATGTTTGAGTAGTCCTGCATTTTCTGCAATATTGAATACTCGTCCGGTCGATGCCATAGAGTAACCTTCAATACAAATTACATCACCTTCTTCTAATAGTTCTAATACCCATTTAGTGATAGCAGCATATCGCTGTTCATCTGAGGTAAAGTCAAAGTGAAGTGAGCCATTAAGATTTCCATTTATACCTTCATATTTTTTAGTTGATGTTAGGTAATGGAATGAACAGTTGGAGATATTAAACTCAGGTCCAGTGTTGATACAAATACACGGCGACGATAGTGAATAATCAATTCCAACTGTTCTCATCCATTATTTATGACTCGTCATAATCGTATCCATCTGAGTCAGTTTCATAATCATCATCTTCTTCGTATTCAATTTCTTCTTCCTCTTCAATAAAATCTTGTGCTACTTTATCGAAAGCAAGATCAATGCCCATTACTTCATCAAGCGCATCTCGCTCAGTGTAATCAACAGATTCCAAAAGTGAACGATATACATTTGATCTAGATTCTGCATCTTTCACATTATCCATAAGTGCATCAATAAGAACGTCCCAATTCATTTTTGAGTTTCCTTTTTCTTTAGTCTTTTAACAATTTCTTTTCTTTGTGAATGAGTGTAAGAGGACCATCCAGCAATTTCTTGCAAGGTCCTACCACATACTTGGCAAAACAATTTGCTAGCATCTAACAAGCAAATCTGTTTACAAGGACTTATCATATATCGACAATCTCACATCCGTCTGCTGCACAAGCAAGAGTCTGTGATCCTTTGGTGTTGTCCTCTGACTCATATTGAGCAAGAAGTGACCAGTCAATAACTCGAGGCATCTTTGCTTCAAGTTCTGCATACTCTTCCTTTGTGCAATCCTGATAAGGTGCCTGACGATAAGTATGATCTGAGTGTGGCAAGAATGATACCCCAGACATTTCGTCAAAGTATTCATAAACAAAAGCGCCAACATCCATCCATTCTTCTTCTTTTACGGTAATAGTAACTGATGGTTTATGCTCACACCAATGGCGCTGATAGATCAACCACATCTCGAGTTGTTCGATTGCAGTCATTTCTGTGCGAGTCACGCAACCTTCAGGCGCTTTGACTGGGAACGAGAACACAGTCGTTGAATCTGGTTTCATTACGCAAGGCTCTGCAGGGAAACCTGATTCTTTCATAAGCATGGTCAATGGATCTTTGTTGTCACCACGAACTGTGCGGATGTAGTATTCATTATGTCTTGCATGGATACCTGATGCAGAATCGACCAACTGTGATACTGTGCCTGATGGTTTCACACATGTGACTGCTGCTGACTGCGGAATGCCGATCTGCGCTGCAAACATCTTGTTTGTTTCAACTGCTGCATCACGAAGGCCTTCGAGAAGTGTAGATAGTTTCTCGGTTCCCATGCGACCGTTGGTCAATACATTGTCCATGATACCAGTCAAACCAACACCTAGCAAACGCTCTTCATCTGTATTAGTCGCCCAGACCTTACGAAGATATGGGAACTTAGTTAATGTTGATTGGATGGTTCCGAGTTTAGATGCAAGGCGAACTTTACGCTCAAGATCCGGTGCGCTGTCTGTTCCACGAATAACAACTTCTGTTAGGTTACAGAATTGATTAGGACGAAGGATAATCTCAGAACATGGGTTGGTTCCAAAGTCATAGTTCGGATCACGACGACCGAATTTCTTTGCTTGATTCTGTGATGCTACACGAGAGAAGATACCACGCTCACCTGACTTAGAATCATACAAAGACAACCACTCACGCATGAAGGTGCCCATTTCTGGTTTCTCTGTGTATGCTGCTGAGTTGTTTGAAAGAGCACGCTGAGGATTGGTTTCCCACCAAGATCCGCTCTTTGCCATTCTCATGCGCTCGTCTGTAAGGTTCGAAAGCGAGATCATTGCAGAACGACGAACACCACCAACGACTACGACTTCACCAATCTTACACATAATATCATGTGCTTCAAGCGAGTTAAGTTTACGTCCTGCTGCTGCACGAAACATCTTAGTCGTGAACTTGAACAAATCTTCTAAAGGACCTGGACCTGATGAACGACCGCCAAATGTTTTAAGACGAGCACCTGCGGGTCGAAGTTGCGAAAGATCCCACTTAGCAACTTCACCAGAATAGAGCAAAGCAATCAATTGACGGAATGCCTTTGCCCAACCTTCTTTAGAATCCTTTACGATGATGGTCGTATCACAGTCAAACATCTTTGCAGGAATTTCTGGCAATTCGTTTACATACTGACGCTCGACTGAAAACCCAACACCTGTTCCGTTCATGAGGATAAGCATCGCCTCATCAAATGCTTTTGGGTCGTCTACTGCAACATAGGAGCAATTATAAGCACAAGTGTTGTCTCGTTCAAGAGAAGGACCTGCTGTCATCAAAGCACGCATTGACGGCATGATCTCTAGAGCAAGGACTGCAGTTTCAAGTTCTGTTCTATCTTTCATAGTCAATGCGTAGTTGTGATTTTTCTGTAGATGATTTGTCATAAAATCAAAGTAACGAGCAACGGTCTCTGACCAGTTCTCTCGGCGTTGTTCTTTGTCTAGGAACTTCGCATATCTGCTCTTGTAAATGAATTCTTGGTAAAGGGTGGGTAGGAAATTGCTCATCTATCTTTTCTTTCTTTTCAATATATGTAAACGGACTTATTTTAAACTTTATTCCAGTGTTGCATTCTCAATTTTGCAGACAGGCCTTGAAATGTATTTTGGTCAATAATATGTTGAACGGACGCCGCATTATACGTTCCGCTCATAACCATATCGTTGATGTCTTTTTGCTCGAGATTGTCGGGCCAGATACAAACCATGAATCCATTATCAATTGCTTTGGTGATCTTCTTAACGATTTCTGCATTTCTTGGTTCATTATCATACACGACTACTAATTTATCTTTGCTTGATACATGTTCTAGTTGAACATCTGATCCTGCCATTGCCACACAATTATCTAGAAACAAACTATCTATCGGACCTTCAACAATATAAACTTTTGATTTACTTCTGTCGATTGAATCCATTCCAAATATCTTTTGTTTTGTTTCATCAAAGATAATAGTACTATATCGCAATTTCTCATCTTTGTCAAGTGCTCTTCCTGTGCATCCAAAGACATATCCAGCGGCATCGATAAAGGGCAAGACGATCCTAGGACTATCATGCTTCAAAGCGTTTTCGGAAAATTTGTCAGGTATGATTTGGTTGACCCAGTGCATATATGTATCCGTGTAGTAAATTCTATAATGCGTCTGGGATGGAATCATTCTATTGACTACATACTTTTTTGCCCGATGTATGGGGGATAACTGGGATATCTTACGCAATTCTTTGAAAGGTTCGAAGTGATCGATCCTTCGGGCAGCAAATTTTGTAATGTCTGGTATGAATGTTTGTGGGACCTCACCGCCACCTTCTTTGATACATTCCATTCTATATTCTGTATAGAGAGCAGGATTGTATTCTTTGAGGTATTTAGAAAATGATGAACTATACCCGCAGTTATGACATTTAACATTGATATGTCCAGAATACTCATATAGGTATCCACGTGTCTTATACTTGTTTGTTTGTGAGTCGCCGCAGACATTACACCTGAATCTTGCATTGTATGGTGTTGTCTTGACGACTTTAAATCTTTCAAGTTGCATCCCCATCATTGATGCATACTTTTGGTCAATCCATAACGAAGTCATAATACATTCCTATTTCAAATGAACAGTTGTATTATAACAAGTATATCAAAAATGTCAACCGGTTTTATTAATCTTGTGAATGAATAGTGAAGTGATGTACTTGATATTTGTAACCGACAGATTTATGCTTACTTGAATGTGAATACTTAAGTTTTGTTCCGGCAGGAATTACCGTTTCATGCTCATGGTCCATCGCTGAATATTTGCCGATATGATATCCTTTATCATGTGCTTTTGCATCAATATGCATTATATGACGGCCTGGTTTTTCATCAGCAAATGAAGAAGCAATATTAGTAGAATGTGATGTTGAGATGTGTGCCGGTAAATGAATGATGCCTTTTTTAGATTTCTTTGCAGCTTTTTTTGGATCAAATCCTACGCCAGAATATAAATGAACATCGTGCCCAAGGGGGTTGCTTGCTAACTTTGAAATTGTTTCATGGACTTTTTTGTGTTCATCGGACATACCTTTAGTAGGAGGTTTGCTCTTTCTATGATTTTGGATTAGAGCCTTACTAATATGCTCAGAACCAGATGTTCCATAATCATCACCTGTGTAGTGATCAAGGTGTCTTTTTTGCGCCGCTGTAGGCTTTACTTGTGCCCTATGAAGTTTCTTTGAAATATCACCTTCATGTTTGTTTGATGCTGGAGTATAATCATCAAACTTATGTTGCCCAGGAAGATCATTAATAGTAAATTCATTTATTGCTTTTTTTTTATTTTTTTTAGGTTTTCTTATAGTAATAGGTGCACTCGGAACTGCATACCCGTCCTTGTCAATAAAGAACCCGTCATCTTTTTCTTTAGCAGCATTTTCACTAATAAAACTTAGAAACGTCTTCATTTCTTCTTTACCTTTGTTTCAGCATCATCTAGATATTGGCGAACAGCATCAAGAGAATTCTTACAGACCATGTTGTTCTTCTGAAGTTTCAAGATTAGTTGTCCGACTTGCTCGTTTGTCAAGTTATCTGTATTTGGGAATTTTGTCACCGTAGAACAATTATACAATTCATTTGGAACTTTTACAACCACATATTCAGGTGCAATCAATTTAATAGGACTTGAGGCACAACCAGAAAACGTCAATGCTGCTAGAATAATAACTAATTTTTTCATTTCTTTTCACCAAAATTCTTTTGCATTTTTTCCATCAATTGCTTATAATATAAAGGTGCATCTGATGTCTTGTCTTTTGTGTCAATTTCTTTTTCTATTGTGATGATTTCTGTCTGAATAACTATCTCTTTATCTTTTGATTGAGAAACCAAAGCAGAGTTTTGTTTCTGTAGTTCTTCTAACTTTAATGCAAATTCATTTTGTTTTTCTTGCAGTAATTGCTCTTGTTGTTGGTTAAACTCAGTTATAATTTCATTTCTCAGGTCATGGTCATGTACTAATAACCATCCATAGAAAGCAGAAACTACTGCCATAAAACCAATGATCATCATCGGGATTCTGCCAAGACCTAAAAAGAAACCAATCATAGTGAAAGAGCCTTGTCCTGTTCTGACTTGAGATACATATCAATCTTGTCTATGTATCCTTGATTTCTTAATTCTTTGAACACAAGATTTTCTAATGAGAACTCGCCGCCTTTGGCAATTGCAGGACCACGTGCTGCTGTGATTTTGTTCTTGATGCCTTTAAGAGCTGCAGATGATGCTGACGATCTGATCAGACGATCAACTACATGCTTATAGTGATCAACCTTGTCTTGCAATACCTTATTGCCTGTGAAGTCAAGATTGAGATTTGATGGCATCTGAATCCACTGAGCGTTCATCAGTGAATACTGCCCTTGGTTCATTGGGATTGATTCTGCAGGATCTTGTGCATAAGGCTCTAATGGATATCCATATACCTTGATGTCTGGGTGAGTCATCGTCCATAAGATCTTCTTGTCTTGCAAGAACTGGTCAATGAAGTCACGAGGCATGCCGAAACCATCACGATCTACAACAAGATGAACATCAATGTCTGACTGATCTGTATAGTTATAGTTCGCATTGCCACCTGTCATAACAATGTCTTGGACCATCTCTTTTGGGATCATTGCGAAGTCACGCCAAGTCTCTGCAAACTGAATTAACTTACCACGCACTTCAGGTTTCAACTGACCGTCATCCCATAGTTTAGGATTTAGATTATTGTGATATTGAAGTGAGATATCTTCAACAACTGCTGTAGGAATACGCCTTGCAATCCCCATCAATTTATTTTTTGCTTTATATCTCTTAGCAGCAGTTCTTGTGACTATAGGATCGCCATGAGTTCCGGCAACCGCAGGTCCTGTTGCATTGACAGGAGCATCTTCTACAAGATAACGTTTGAAATCTTCTTCGAGTGTGAATAATGTGTTAACAATATTTGACTCGTTAACTTTACCGTGTGCTCTGATAAGATACAGCGCTGCTGCTAATGATGCAAGACGAGAAGCACCTCCAGGCAATTTGCCGAGGATACGCTTAAGATTGATAACAAGAACGTCTAGTGTTGTGACTGTTTCTTTTTCAGCAGTTGTAAGTGTCGCAACCTTTTTAAGAAAATCACCTCTTTCATCAATGATGCCCATGTGATATGCTGGCATCTGAATAAAGGGAGTTACCAGTTTCCTTAGGATCTGATACACAATCATTGTATCAATTATCTGTCCCATTATATTAGATCTTTCTTAAAATATTTACTACATAGTCGTCCATCTTAATATCAGAAGTATTTATTGTCACATTATCTATTCCGATGTTTTCAACAGTGTCTGGTAAGTTGTTGAGTGCTATTAAAAAAGGAACAAGCAAATGTTCTTGTCCCCTACACTTCAAAAACAACATACGAGTTGAGGCTTTCACACCAAACAGATTGAATAGAACAACAATATGATTAAGAACAAGTCGCTCCTTCATATCCCCATCTTCAATATAACGATTGAATAGTCTCTTAATATATTTAAATCGTTTTAGATCTTCATAGAATTCTATAGTATCAAAGCATTGCGGATTATCATAATGCTTTGCGGCATAGAGTAAAAAGTTTGACTCGTCAAGTTTATCCATATTATATTATTCTTTTTATTATTATTAGGTAGTAGTTTCGTAAACACCTGAGATATCAAAGTGAGTTGTATTGCCGGTAAACCAACCAACCGGAGTTGTATTTTTCCATGCAAGATCTGTTGTGCCTCCAGAATAATATAAATTCATTATTGTTGTATTTGCTGCAGTATCTACAATCCCTGCAATATGAAAAATTGAATCTGTGTTTGCATTATGCAGAGTTCCGCCCCTAAAAGAAGCTGTGCTAGCAGCAGAAGCAAATGGCAATATTACTCGATATTGTCCGCTACCATCGGCGTATGTAGAATTTGCAAATTGAACGTTTATTCTAAAGTAACATATCTTACCTATCTTTGTATAACTACCAGTCTGTGTTCCAGTAGAAACAGAAAGAACGTTTCCAGTATTAGTAGAAAATGTTGGATTAAATGCTGCTGTTGTTACCGTAAATGCAGTATTCTGAACAGTATTATCTGAATATGTAATTGTGTTTGCTACAGTAATTGCTCTAGAAAATGTAGTTGTATTAGCAAAGGTAACTGTATTAGAAAACTTTGTGTTAGAAACAACATTCGCAAAGAAGTTTGCTTGTGTAATCTTTTTAGAAGTAGGACTACCACCAGGATCAGAAACTACATATAGCAAGTCGTTGGCTGCAACTGTTGTTGCTGCTGTTAATGCTGTTACTTTAGTTGCTGTCATGGTAGTAGTCCTATTCTATATTTTTAAGCGTCAGGCAATACGTTGTCGTCTGAAGCATCACCAGCAATTGAACCCATTGCTACCAATGTCTCATGTGTAATACGTCCTGCACGACCGCCAGTACCAACAATACGGCGAACCCATCCTGCGTGATCTCCTTGATGGACGCCTGACAAGACAGCAACAACTGTCGCTGTGTCACCTTGTAGTGTTGCGCCACCTGCTGAAGAAGTGTCACCCGCTGCTTTTGCAATATCAAGATTTGCGCCACCTAGCGTAGTTGCAAGAGCCAACACTGTAGTATTAGCAAAACTTACAAAGTATCTCGTAGAATCAACCAAACCTGCAGGAGTTGATAGCGTATTACCTGCATAGGTTACTGGATCGCCAACAGAGAATCTAGTATTAGCAGATGTAATAGCGATTGTATCATTTGTTGCATTTACAGCCGTATTGCCATTGAAAATAATTAATGCAGGAGCTGAAACAGTAGCGACTGGACCGATAGTGAATCCTGCGCCTACGTTAGCAGTTCTAACGCTAGTAACACGACCTAGTGTAATAACAGCACCGTTTGATGAGTTATTAGCAGCATCTGCTACTGCAACTGTATTACCAACACCGCCTGTCCAAGCAATAGCAGCATTAGCATTGTAACCAGAACCTGCATTTGTGATAACAACTTCACGAACTGCACCGTTAGCAACATTTGCTTCTGTTGTGTCCATGCCATAGATTGTGTTAGTTGTGCCTGATGGATAACTTGTATTGTGATAACCATCGTCTAATAGTGCGTAACGTGGTTTTTCTGAAAGAACATATGCAGCATTTGCTTGAGCAGTAACAGATGTATTCTGTGCTGGTCCTAGAACTTGTGCTGCTGTGTTTGAAGTAATGGAAATAATCATGTAGTCATTATTTGCCATTAGAATGAAGTCGCCTACACGTGCTTCAGTTTGAAAGCTAGAAGATGTGCCGTTAACAAAGCCATTAGAGCTAATGTTAGCATATCCTGAAGCTGTCTTTGAGTCGTTATTTCCCCAGAGTGCCATTTTATTTTTCTCCTAATAAATCTTTTAAATAGCCAGATTTCTTGTAAAAAACAGATGTGTCTTTTATATATTTAGGTTTTATTATATTTCTATCTTTCTCAACAAGAATAGACTTTTCAACTGTATTTATCAGCTCTTTAAAAGATAATGATTTTGTTCTTGGTCTAATTTCATCTTCAATTATTTCAGGTTGAATTCTTTGTTCTGCAGGTTTGAACATATTCAACACTACAGGTTTTTTTCTTTTAATAGGTGGAGGAGGTGCTACAATTTCTTCTTCTACAGGAACTACTTCAATTGGCCTAGGCACAATAACAACTTTATTGACAACACGCTCAATTGGTTTTGGTTTGAACATGTCAGAAACAATAGGTTGTTTCTTTAATCCTACTTCAAGTACACCTGGCGCTGAGTCAGATTCATTGATAGAATTAAGTTTGCCTACCCTGATTGTCTTAGTAGCAACAACCTTTTCTTCACCTTGAATGTCTGCAATGCTTTCATATGTTAGTCTAGGTGGCGGCTTATAACCCTCAATAACTTTCGCTTCAGCCACAGGTTTAACAGGTGGCTTGAATGTGTCAATTGTTTGTTTTTCAACATGAGGTTTTAATATTAGTGCCATTAGCCAACCTTAGATGTTGCTCGCATCATCCACTGATGCTTTCTGTGAATCTCATGGCGTGCTTGAAGGAAATTGGATAGCCCAACCTCACCTGCATCATTTGCCATCTTATCTAGATCAGCAATCATCCACATCATTTTAACATTATCTGCCATCAATAATGTAAACATTTCAGGAGCAGGAACAGGATCAATCTGATCTGGGATAATACTTAATGATGAAAACCTTACAAGAGACCCAGGTGCATATGATTCTAAAGCACGAATATGCTCTGCAATGGTATCTACTGCACCAAAGACATCAGTATAAAGATCGCTGAAGAACTCATGATACTGCAGGAAGTTGGGTCCTTCAACATTCCAATGGAAAAAGTGCGCTTTCAAATAGAAAGAGAAGTTAGAAGCATGATAGATCTTCATCTTTTCAATTAATTGTTCATTCATGAGCAGTTCCACTTTCTTAATGATTTGTTGATACGTGAGTCAGGATCTCGTGCTGTCTTTGCAGATGTTAATCTAGCCTTCATTCCTTTCATACGAGCGCAGAATGACTTGCGGCGATTAGCAGCCTTTGATCCGGGTTTTAGTTTAGATGGTTTTGTTGTTACAGCCATTGATAGTTTAGAACCTGGGTTCTCTGCACGATAAGAAGCAATACCTTTGCGGTTTAATCCACCTTCAGGATTCTTGCCTTCCTTGCGTTGCCATGCTGCAACTTCTGTAATAAATTCTTTAAACTTAAGCATCTTTGTTGCTTTCTAGATAATCAGCACATGTTGAGATATAGTCAGCAGCAAGTGTAATCTTTGACTGAACCCATTCAGGCATATTTGTATCTGGTTTAAGCATGTCATTGATCTGCTGTGCATTGTGCATGATTGAGCGAAGTTGACTCATTGCCATATCACCTTCATAGTCATATTCACCTTTGTCTTTTGCTTCAATGACTTGCTTCACAATTGCTTGTGTGCGATAGCCTTTGTCTGATGTTTTTCTGTCACCAGAACGCATAACAAGATCTTTGTCTTTTGGTTCTTGACCTGAACGAGAAACTGCTTCACGCTCTTTACCAAACTTCTCTGCAAACATAGAATCAATATCTTCTTTCATAGGAGGAGCTCCGACCTTTGAATTATTTCTTACTCTGTCGACTGCCTTTGCAAGTGTTTCAGCACCTTTTGCTGTCTTGTGGGGTGTCGGCGCTGTGCCTTTTGAGATATCAGGACCAAGACGTCTTAGTGTATTGACACGACCAACAAGTTCATCTGAGATCTCATGGATCGTTTCTTCTTGTGAATTGACAAAATCTTGTTTTGTCGGCGCACCTTTAGATCCTGGCTTACGCATCTTTTCACCAGATCCACGCTTGATACGTTCTTGCTTTGCATGAATATTGTCCCAAAGACCTCTTTTGCCTTCGAACAATGAATTAGCAATCAATGAGTTGACTGATTGAAACCCAACCTGTTCAGGTGATTCTGTTTCAGACATAAGACCTGTGTGATATCCATAGCAGTATGCTTCGACAAGATCATCCAGTTCAATGCCTGACTTGATTGATTTGATGTCTAAAGCATTATATTGTGCATTAGTGATAGGTGTGTTTTCAAGAATGAACTCATGCACTGCTGTAGCAAATGCATCCATTTCTTCTTTCTTTACTTTTTCTACACCTGTCACACTTTGAATATGTTTTATCATTTCACCAGCATGTGCATGAAGTGCTTTTGGCAATCCACGTCTAAACGCTGCTTCGTTTCCGTTCTTAGCATGCTCACGCATCTTAGTGCCGGACATTCCCTTTGTGCCTTCAGCATCTGGGTCTCTTTGTCCTGCAGAAACGACTTTTATTGATTTGAAGTTATAGTGTCCGTGAGGACCTTCTTTGCCGTTGTATTTGTGCAATAGGTCATGGAATTGCTGAACACGATCTTGACCAGCAACAACTACAAGATGATGAGCGTGCTTATGGAGTGCTGCTGCATGATGTAGAAGTGTTGGTTGTGCTTTTGAAGATGCATAGACATGAGTGCCGTGATCTGCAACTTTCTTGATATATTCTACTTTCTTGTCAGATGGCAACGGATTCTTTGAGTCACCTTCTGAATGAGATGCAATAATATGTGCAGAACCGCCAACTGATTTTGCCGTCTGTTCGACCTTATGGATGAGTTTTTCATGTCCGACTGTAGGTGGGTTAAAACGACCAAACGCCATAACAGCTGTATGTTCTTGGCCCATACTTTCTTGAACAGGATTGATATTGATCTGATCCGGAGGAGAACCTGTCATTGTGCGGTTCTTAGAAATCACATCTTTTACAGTTGTTGATTTCAACTTTTTTGACTGTTTGCTAGTTTCTTTCTTAGCAACGTCTGTAACGGACTCCGGAGCAGGAGTATCTTTTGCATCGGTCATAGTCGAGGTTTCCCTTGGGCTTACTCTTATTATAGTTTATTTATGTTTTTTATACAATCTTGACTTTATATTTTGACTCATGGACAAAGAATGTATCAGTTCCTACTCGTTCTATAGCAATATAACCCCAACCCTCAAGAATTTCCATTACGCCATTATGAACAGTTTCACATGCAATTAGAGGTTTATGTTTGTTGATAGAATTTTTTGCACCTTTAATCGCATACTTCTCATAAGTTTCAATGTCTAGATAGATTAGATCTAATTTTTTATATTCAAAATCATCAATCATTAGTGCAGGAATTACTCCTGAATTTGGGATTTCATGGCTACCAGCACTAATAGTGCCAGTCCCACGATTAGATACTTCTGGTTTAACTAAAGTAACAGTTCGATGCTTATCACTTAGAGCTGCATTATATTTGTAGATATTTTCTTCTTTGCAATTATTTGCTAAGCAATAGAAGTTATATGCATCAGGTTCAAATGTATATACTCGCTCAAACATCTGTGCTAATAGACGAGGATACATTCCACAACCGCCTCCTGCCTGAACTGCTGTATGAAAGCTATCACAGTTTTCAAGAATAAAAGGTCTCACTTTATTCCAATCATCTTTAGGTCCTATCCAAAGTCCTGTATCTTCTTTAGGCCATACCCAATCAGTTAAACCATCAATATATTCTTTTCTTATAATTGTATCAAACATCATTCTTTACCTTCAAAGTGTAAGGGGCCATATTTCATAAACCTATCATAGACAGTTTGACCATTAACAAAATGATCTTCAGGATCCAGATCATAATGATTTATGATTGCACAATTTATGTTATAATAGTAATCAATTGCTTCTTTAGGAATAGTAAAATCTTCTTCAAGATAGTTTGAAAGAATATCACTATGATCTATTTTCTCAAAGAATATATCATAACTATCTATGTTTAAATTATGATCATTTCTCTTGAATGGAAAGCAATGAAACTTGTTGTATTTTTTATCAACACTCTCGATTATCTTTTCTTGTAAGTTATCAAAGTAATGTTTTCTGTGTGTTTCGACTTTTGCATACTCAACGTAATAGTGATACATTTTATTGAATACTAAGAGAAAAAATAACCATCCTTTAGAAGAATCAGATGTTAATTGAATTGCTTTTGCTTTCTTGAAATAAGGATATTTGTCATTGTCAAATTGACCTGGAAGAATAAACCAACGAAACAGTGGATGAACAACTGCAAACTGATAGTCATCATAAGTCAATATTCTGTTTATGTTAACCGACTTGAGATAGTCAATGAAATAAGGATCATTCACATCCATCTTGATTGATCCTCCGTGATCATTACAAAAACAAGCAATACGAAAACTCAACTCATTAAATGCATCTTCATTCAACCCAAACTCATAGAGTGTATCGCCCAATCCTAGATTCTTGATCAACTGGTCGTGATCTGCTTTAGTATTGTAGTAATGACTTTTCATATACCAACCAAACAAATTTTTATCTGAGTTCCATACCAAAGGTTTTTCTTCATTTACAAAAGAAAACTTGCCTGCTTTATTGAATGGAAAATTATTAATATCAAATAATTGATGTCTATAAAACAAAAGATGTGCAAAGAATTCTCCGCCACATCCTGGAAAAAATGAGATGGGAACAAAAGCATTCCAGTTATTTTTTGTAATAAATTTCATAACTTAAACTTTGTTATTTTACTATCAGCGCTCGAAACACAAGAAGGAGAAATACATATTTTGGGTTGTTTAAAAAGATCAAATCCTTTGCCTATATATCCTAATGGCTCATCTTTGCAACTATAAGAACGTTTAATTGATCCATCAGGTTCTCGAATAACAATTGATTGATAACCTGAATGGCACATCCAACCTTTAAAGTTATTAAATCCAAATGCATTGAATCTCTCTGCTTGATCAAACATCCATTCCTTGCCATCTGCATTGATCATTCTCATTTGAGGTTCTTGAATGAGATCTTCTTGCATAAGAGAAAGCATGTCAGGCGTATATCCATCAACAACTTTTTCTGCAGATTCATTTGACTGAGGTTTAAGCGTAACATTCAGTCCTGCATTAACAAATATGTCTGATATCTCATGCAACTCATAAAAAATAGATGGAAGCATAACCATATTAATGATAATCTTTATTCCGTTTGATTGAAGAAATACAAGTTTATCTTTGAACTCATCAACCTTTGTGTGCTCATGGTGAAAAGATGCTGTTATATTTGCTTCATCAAATTGCTTTGCAATACGAAGATATTTTTGAAAAAAAACCATGCTCTGAGACATGTTAGTTGTCATATGGATTGATTGATGCTTTGCTCTATCATCATCTGCAAGATGCTGTAATATGTTTAAGTATCCTGGATGGAATGTAGGTTCGCCGCCACTCAAACTAAAATGAAACGAATTAAATCCATTATCTCTTGCTTGACGTTTAATCTCATCAATTGTCTCGAGACATAGCTCTGTTGGTCGATGATCTTTCTTTTGAGAATGTGCATAAGGCCAGCAATATGAACACTTGTAATTACAGAAGCGACCAAGTATCCAGCTCACCATAAACATATTTTTATCGAGCATATCCTTATGCCCGAACTTCACAACATCATCAAAAGGCATCATTACCCACTTAAAAATTCATCTAAAACAATTTGCAGTTTTTTCTCAAAATATTCTCTCGGATATATTGAGTTTATATCTAGATCATATTTTTTAAATATGTTTATATTTTTCTGAGCGTATTCTGAAATTTTTTGTCTATCTAAAACAATGTCTTGTCCTAATAGATCAGACAACTCTTTATCATAATTTTTTTGCTCATACAGTAAAGAATACATATCTATCTTAAGACAAGGATAAGAATCAAAGTTATAAAAATCAAAATATAAAAATCTCTTTTTAGCCTCTATAATATAAATTTTTTTTTCTTTAGAATTTTTGTTTAGATAATGAGTATTTAAAACTTTATACAACAACAGAAACTTAACAAAAAAGATATGATAATCAGGACAGACTAACATTATGTTTTTTGATTTTGGAAATATAATATCTAAAGTAGTATTGTTTTTTATTCCTGTGCCATCTATTTGACTATCATGGAATAAAGCAATTTTTAATTTACCGTCAAACTTATGTTTATTTTTATCATAAGTGTAATTTCTAATCACATCTATAAAGTTATTTTTTTCATTTAAAAAAACTTTATTATATTTTTTAATTAAATCATCATGTTCTATATCTCTATCTTGCCCATCAAAATTTTTTGAATGATGTATTCTTCTAATAAAAAATAATTTTTTAAGAAAATTTTTACTTATATCAGTTGTTTCTCCATCATCACAGAAAACATCATAAGGTTTAAAATCATACTTATTATGGTTTGTAGATTTAAACCTTATGTTTTCATTGGGATTAATAGCTTCTTGTAAGAGCAATCCAAAAAATTCGCCGCCAAGCCCACCATTATAGTCAACAGTGATTAATTCACTCCAATCATCAACTGTAGCCATTACTTCTTAAATGCGTTCTTTGCGTTGAAGTTTGCTTGAGAGAATTCTTTACGATTGACCATTTTCACGATCTGTCCTTTGTGCTGAACCACATATCCTTCAGGGCTTGTTTTCTTGTCATCAATTGATTGAGACATAGGATTGTGTGTTTCCTGTGCCTTGTGTAATCCGTGAGTCAAGATATCTTTTGCTGCTTGAACATGGTGGTGGATCTGCAATGCCTTTGAGAAATGAGATTCATGAGCATCATGGTGAGCAAGAGTATTGTTCATGTTTGCAGTCTTTGCTGCCTTTGTTTTCTCTGTCTTTACCTTGTCAACTTCATTGCCCATGCGAGATGCAATGTGTGCTCTCAATCCTGCAGTCGATGGTTTCTCACCTGTGCGAACTGTCTTGTTGATATAGGTTGAGAAATGTTCTTCATGCTTACCAATAATGTCATGGTGTTCTGCTGGCAGTTTGTTATGAATTTCTTCTGCCTTTGCTAGATGATGTTCTACCTTGTTGCTTTCTTCAGGTGATAAGTTACTCATTTTAGTTTAGCCTCTGGTGAAATAAGGTGAACATCTGGATGCTGTTTAAATGCAGAATGATCTTGGATAGGATGAGCGTGCATTGATTCTGGATGCTCATGGTTGCCTGTGAACTGCGTATGAAATGCAAGACCAATCTTTGAGTTTGATGCTTTCTTTCCTTCAGCAGAACTTTTGCTAATATGGTATTTGATTGTGTTAGGCTTGAAAGAAACTTCGTGATCTGAGTGATGCAAGTCATGCGTATCATGCATATAGTCGCCTTGATATGCAACACCTTTCTTTGCAGGAAGCACTTTACCAACATGATTGAGTAAATGATGCATTTTCTTTGCAAGTCCTGGTGAATGACCAAAATGCTGATCAACTTCTTCATGTGAGGATGCATAGCGAGGTGTCTTGCCGAGAGCAGAATGCTTCGTTGCAACCATCACAGCACCCGTCTTTGGGTGACGCATAGCAAGGAACGCAGGGGCTCCATCAAGCTTTGTTGAGATGTGAGTGTCACTAGAATGACCTGACTGCAATCCTTTGTGAATTGATCTCAATGCAGAGATAGCATGAGTGAATCCTGCTTTGCTCTTTACAGCATTATCTTCTGGATGTTCTTGATGCTTTGCAGATGCGACACCGCTTTCTGCTGCTTCTGATAGGAATGATTTAAATGTTAACATTATCTTGTCTCTATATGTTTACGATTACAGCGGATGATGGGACATTATCTGTCACAACAATTCTACCAGCACTATCACCTTTTGATGGCGAAACTCCATAGATTTTTGGAGATCCATCTTTATTTTTTGCAGTAGGATCAAAACGTTGATCTTCACGCCTTGCTCTTAATCTAAAATACAATTCGTGTGATCTTGCATATGTTTTTGCTTCAGTTAAAATACCATTTAATTTAACCACATTTTTTTTAGCATCATAGGGACCCGCAACAGTCATAGGTCCTATATACATATAGTCAATAGGCCCGCCCATCTTTGCATTACCAACAACAATCTTTACTTTATCAGATCCGCCTATTTTACCAAAAACATCAGGAACTTTATCACCCGCATTTAATTTTCTCTTGTCTTTCAATTCTGTGTATGCAGCGGTCATAAATTTCTTAGCAATACCTGGAACAACTAATTCTAATCCTTTCAATCCGCCACCTGCAAGTGATGGCGAAGATTCACCTTTGAGTGAAAGATTGATTTTTTTTCCGTTATGCAATTCAAATACAACATCTGTGTAAGGTTCTGATCCTGATTCTTGACGACCATTATATTTAAAGGCTTTATTAACACCAGCAATAGTTGTTCTTCCGGCAACTACTGTTACAGGATTATTCCCATTTGCTTTTATAGCATCTGTTATAGCATCAATGACACCTTGTTCTTGTCTTTCTGCAGAAGCACCCGCCATATAAAATCCTCAATGTGTTTATTAAATATTTTAAAAATAAATTTTAATCTTTATGGTCTTTAGGTAAAACTTCACCATGCCATGTTATCATATGATGTCTTCTTTGACTGCCGCCAAAACCAGTCATTTTTCTTGTGACAGTGGGATGCCTATATATTCTAACAGTTTGTCCTTTAGGGAACAATACTTCACTTTCATCTGAATGACGCAAAATATTATCATTTCCTTCAAAGTCAGAATGATCTTTGATATAGGCAGCATGATGTCCTTTAGGAACCTTAAGTCTCATCATATGTGCTACTTTATCATATGAGTCGTGTCCATTTGCCATATTTTTTGTTGCTAATCTTTTTTGTAATGGCTTAGGTAAATGCTTGTGATAATCATCAGAATTGCCGGCAAAAATTGTAGCAGATCTTGCATCAGTTGTAGCTGACATAGGATGAGCATGATGAATATCTATATGAGGAACTTCATGTCCTGCTTTTTTATCTGCTTTCTCAAATTCATGATGTAGTGGATGGAACCCTCTATAGACATGTCCTTCATGTTCTGTTTTCTGTGAATGTAAAAAGCTATGCAAATGCTCATGATCTTTATCAGTTAATGAAGAAGGTTTTACAGTATATTTTCTTACAGCTGCTTCCTGTTCAGGAGTAGGCTTTTGTTTTTTTGCTGTTTTTTTAAATCCGGATTCGCTAACTCTATCTTGAGCTTTAATTTCTGGAAAACTAGGACCTTTAACAGGTGCAAGACTATTTACTATTTTTGCTTCTGTGATAAATGATTTGAAGGTTAACATTTTTTTCTCCAAAGATATTAAATTCGTTTATTGAGTATTTATAAAATGAATAAGGGGGCATATGCCCCCCAATCTCATTACAATCCGATGATCTTTGCCTCATACTTAAGGCGTCCCTTGAAATCATTGCGTAACCAATCCTCAAAGATCTCAAACCGCAATGCCGCATCTGACTCACCGACTGACTCTAAATCAACTTTTGCCTTTGATACGAATTCGACGAGATCCCGATAATTGACTTTCTCAGAATCACCTAATGCTGCCTTGTGCATCTTGCCTTTACGTTGTTGCATTTGTGTATATCCTCTGTGTGTTGTCGATTATTCAACATAGCATAGTTTTAAAATAATGTCAATGTTTAAATTAAAATATCTCAGAAATTTCTAAAAATATTTTACACCTGTCTATTTTTCTAGTTTTATCTAATAAATTTAGAAATTGATTTGTTTGGGGCAATCTTTCAGACCAATCTTCTGAATTCATAAAATTTACAATACCTTTTAAGACATTGATTCCTTCTGCAGCATTACGCCATTCAGAAAAAGTTACAGTTGAATCTTTTATTCCTTCTTGCCAATTTTCTTCCCACCATGGATAAAATTCTTCAAATTTTTGAGTGACTTGTTGTTTTAATGAAGAAGGTAAAACTTTAATATTATGATGAGGTGGGAGATATACAAGATGCATATCAACCCCCCCACCAGCAATAGGCCACATGTTTATCTTTTTATATTTCTGAGCATGCTTCCATTTTATGAAGTCTGGTAGATAATATACATTCAATAACTGCACAGCACAAGCAATCCTGACTTGAACATTGTCTGTAGTTTGTTCATCAAGAATTCGTAACACTTCTTCTGTGCGACTCCATTTAGATGGGTATCTGATATATTCATTTCTTTGCATAATGTCATCAATGCTAAAGAAAAATCTAACATGTTTAAACTGTGCCCAAAGATCAAACAGATCATCTTCCCATTCTACGCCATTGCTATTGTAGCGTAGTTCAATGTTTTTTGCATATCCTCTTTTAACACACTCACGAAGAATCATATAATGTTCTTCAATGATTAATGATTCTCCTCCAGCGAAATATAATTGTTGCATGTTAGGAAGTTGATCCCAAAATTGTTCCCAAAATTTAGGGTTATTCTTATGCCAATTGAAAGAAGATCCGTTGATACGTCCTTTATCATTCCAATTATAATTTTCTTTTAAATTTTTATCAGTTATTTGTGGATGAATTTCTTTCCATTCTTTGATCCATCCTGTGCTGTCATGAGGACTACACATAACACAAGCCAATTGACACTTTGATCCAAAACGAAGATCAATATAAGTTATGTGCGGTTTGACTTCACCTGTTCTATAATTTGTATTTTCTATAAGCATATCATAATCAACACGGGATCTCCAGTAATCTGTTTCCCATTGTCTTTTTGATCTAAATCCTGATTCTTCTTCTTTGTAGCACTTCAAACATGATTTAGGTTTTTCACCTGCAAACATCTGTCTGCGGATGTTTCTCATATAAGATCCATTCCATGCAGACAGCAAATCTGTATCACCTAAATTTACTTCTCTGCCTTCATCATCTAATAGCAATCCATCATTCAATGCTGAATTTTTAGACTTTGCAGAACTAGCATTAGCGGTACAACAAGGACGCAATATAACATTAGGTCGAGTGCTCAAATGAATCCATGGGAGAATACAAAAAGTATCAGAAGGTAAATCAGATGTATTTTTCAAAGCGAGGATCCAAATCAGTTAATTTTGTTTTTCGTATTCTGTCGAGTGTGTTATTATATCTTACAAAGTTCTTATGAATCTCATCATCAAAAGTTACATTTTCTAGTATATCAATTAATTCATAGTTAGGATTTTTGTATAGCAACATTAATAGTTCATCAATATCTTCAGGATGCACTGCAGACAAACTAGTCAATGCAATATCACTTTCTACAATAAACAACCTTACATTTTTAAATTGTTGTGTCCATTTCAACAGATTTATTATATCAAAGATGTTGTAAGGTGTCAAGACAATATTGAAACAAAACTCTTTAGCAATGTTGTTCTTTATCGCTGTCTGTATATATTTGCTTGTCTTGTTCCAATTAGCATTTGTTCTAATATATTCATATGTCTTGCCTGTCCCATCAACACTAAAGTTTATAGACAAATCATTGAAAGACGCAAGGATTGATTGGAATTTCTTGTTGAGATTTGTTCCATTAGTCGTTATTTGTAACGGGATTTTTTTATCTAATTTTTCTAAGAAATAAATTGCTTTTTCTTCAATTGAAGGTTCACCACCTAACAGTTTTACTTTCTTAAAAGTCATTCCATCGATATAATCTGTGAACTCATCAAAACTATCAATATGACTATTAGGCAAAGGCATCCATTCTAACAATTCAGGATTGTCTTTTGCTTCTTTCTCAAGCAACGTGCTTGAATAGGGAGTACACATTCTACATTTTAAATTACATACATGACTAGGCCTATAGTCAAGATACAATGGATTGTGTGTATCGTTTCCTGTTGCAATGTTGATATCTACAGGATTCTTTGCAAATTCTTTATCCCATATGTCTTTTTCTGCCGGCAAGCCTTTGCCGCATTGCGCTTTGCAGTATGAGCAAATTGATGGGAATTCATTTGAAAGCAATTGTGTTCTAATTGCTTGTAGCTCTTCGCTATCCCAATAGGTCTTAGGCGGCACATTACTTTTTGTCGCAACACAACAGGGAGCAACCCTGTTGTGACCTGTAGCATATAAATTTAAGAAGGGTGCATAGCAAAGTGGTTTGTTCATGCATTATTTATTGGACAATAAGTCGGTTTGTGTCTTTGACCTTCATCTTGCCTTTGGCACAAGAATCATCAACCCATTGCACAATCAATCCGATAGAACGACCATGCGCTTCGATCTCCCATGGCAGGTCCCAGTAATCTATGTTGTTGGTATCAACTGTTGTCTTGTTGAACTTGTAGACCTTGCGCTGACGTTGCATCTCAAACATCTCGCCCTTTGCCCATTGCTTTACGTGAGTCAACTCATGGGCAATAGTGTTGAGGACCATCTTGAACTTTTGTGTAGAATCGATCCGCACCGTGAACTCACGTGGTTTGTAATGTTGATCTTCCCAGATGCAATCGCCATAGACACGTTCTTTCTCAAACAAAGAATTGCTAAAATTCATGCGAACTTCGAGAACATTCTGCAAACGCTTTGAGAAGAACTTGTCATAGACAAAGTCACAGAGACTCCTGATCTGTTCTTGTTCTGTAGTCGTGAACTTACCGATGCCTTTGAACTTGATCATTATGCGAAAGCCCCTGTGTAAAGTTTGCCCATCTGATATGCCGTAACACGGAAGAACACACCACGATCTGATGCTTGTTCAGACATTTTTATGATTGCTTCATGGCGTGCCATCTCTGCGAGGCCTTCTGCTTCGAAGATCCCGACCACAATTTCTTCATTGAGGGTGGGATCAACGAGAGTCAAGGTGTAAACATTAATCATTTTTTGTTCCTTCATTTCATCCTATAATTAAATATAAGATCTTTTTAAAATAATGTCAACCACTATTTTAAAAAAATGTGTGACTTATTTAGCCACACACCATTCTTCTTCTGATTCTAAGATCACAGATTCAAACCCGTCATATTCTTGAATCCGATAGCGAGAGCCATCAGGAACCTCACGGATGCGAAGATCTGAATAGTCAGTGTTTACATCCGTGCCAAGTTCTTCTACAACCTGAACTAAACAGGGATCATGGCGAGGGATTAAATGTTTTTCTAAGTATTCTTCCCTGTTAAGAACAAACCCCTTTAGCTCTGCATATCGAGCGACTGCTGCTTCCGACAAGCCAAACCCACCATAGTCGGCGTTGTATACTACCTTTGCCATCATAATACCTTTCTTGCTTCTACAATACAGTTATCCCGAGCAAACACTTTACCAAAGTCGCCGCCCTGATCACACTGAGAGACAATCTCTCGAATGATTTGTTCTCGCTCTTCAATCATTCGAATTAGAGCTTGCACCACATAGTTATTGGGCATATCTCGTTTTAGAGTAACAATCCAATTCTCATAATTAGCCATTGTCTTACTCCGGAGTAATATCAAAAGTGAAAGTAGAAACGTCAGTAGCAAGAACACCAAAGTCAGATGCATCATGGCGATGCTGAAACCAGCGATCATTTGATACTTCTACGCACCAACAACCACCATATTTCTTAACCATATACTTCTCGAAGGCTTCGATTGCTTCTAATTCATCTTCTTCATAGCCATCCATCTCACCATAGTTGAGAGCGATTGCCCAATGTGTTGGTAGTTCAAAAGTTTCAGTTTGCATTTTCATTTCCTTCAATTCATCCTATAATTTAATATAAGATAAAAAAGAAATAATGTCAACTTTATTTTAAAAAAATAACCCCAAGTTTCCAAGGGGTTATAATTTTTATTCAGAAGTTAATCCGATATCTTCAAGGCATGAGAAGTGTTTCATCAATTGATACCAGCAATCAATAGCGATTTCTCGATGCTCTTTCTGCGTTCCATTAGAAGCACGCAGCTGACAATAATGAATCCATGAACGAAGCGATCCTGTCATATACATACGACTATTGGTCAGACCTTCAGGAAGAACAGCACGAGCCTGTTCCTTTGCTATGCCATTCTCTATTGCCCAATCATAGGCTCTGCTAACATAGTTGATTATGTTTGCTTGTTTAACTTTCCATTGCTGATCTAACTCAACATCGTCTACTTCAATAGAGTTCTGACGGTTCTTTGTATCCTGGAGGCGAGCCTCTCGATGGCTAAAGCCAAGACTTCGTGTAGCATCAGCATAGCGTTGACTAAACTCCTGAAAGGTGAATGAACGATGGCGAAGGATCTGGCGAGCGATATCTCTTGTAGTATTTATTTCCATCACAATGTGAACCATCTCAAATGGTGACCAGTGTTTGTGCTTTGCAAGATACTTAAGCAACTTTGCTGCTGTCAATGTGTTGGTTTGGTTTCCGGGATTGGACACTCGTGCTACATAAGCAACAAACTCATCGACTGTCATCAACGGTGCATCGGTGCCAACATTACCATCATTGCTAATAATTGGTTGTGTTAGTGCAACTATTCTAGCGTTCATAATATCTCACCTATTTTGTTTTAAAGCAATCATAGTAAAATGATTCTAATTCTGGGAAAGTTGAAAGAAAATCTGTTTTCTTTCTTCTGTCATATTCATCAACAAATTTTGCAAACATGTTTCTTTTTTCTACAAGATTATCAGCAGGCAATTTTTTTGCGACTTGATACACTCTTGCTATACGCATCTTTTCAAATCTTGAATAGCAATCCCCTTCATTGATTTTTTGAAAAGTTTTATTGATATATTCTAGCAATTCAGGTCTGTCATATAGAATATCTATACATTGAAAATTAGGACTTTTCATTTGCACAGTATCCACACAAATTTTAAATTTTCCGTATTTACTTTTTAAAGTTTCTACAAAAGTTAATAAAGAATCAAAACTAGTTACTGATAAGATGTTATATGTTGCCATGATAACAATATCTATATTCTTATAATTTTCTAAAATATTAATTAGATTTTTTTTCCATAAGTTATAATCTAATCCATATCTTATATATTCAGCACGTGATTCTGTTGATTCCATACTTGTAAAAATTTTAAAATCTTTAATTGCTTGCTTATCAAGCATTTCATTTATTTTTATAATATAAGGAGAAAGCAAATCGTGTGATATAGATAGATTGCTATTAATAGCAAAAGATAATTTAGGATTTGGGTGTGCGATAATATAATCAAGCATCCTCATCGTTTGTTTTGATAAAAATGGTTCTCCGCCGGTTATCCTTAAAATTTCTAAATCATCATATATACTAGGAAACCAATCCCAAAAAGCATTTGTATATATTTGTTTTTCTTCTTCAGAAGTATATTTTTTTATAGCACCATGACCATTTTCATAAGGTCCGTATTGTAAAGTTTCACTAGTCCAACTAGAACTATTAAAAGGAGAACAATACATACACTTTAAATTGCATGTATTATCAAATCCAATTTCTAATTCTATAGGAGAAAGATTGTTTTCATATCCTACAGCAAGTACTTTTTCTTTGTGGTCAAAATGATAGTCGTTTTTCAACATCCTATCGCTTATAGCATTTTTTGTTAATTCTATTTTATTACAAGAAAGACATCCTGATTGCCTTATGCCATCAAGCATAAGTTTACGTTCTTCTTTCTTATGAGGTGTATTAAATAAATTTGATGAGTCCTTCAAGATAAGATCAATGGGTGATTTATTTTTAGGAACTAAATGACAACTGTGTGTCATACCAGAAGAAATATATAAAGTCCCTTCTACCCATTTTGCAAGACACATTGTAGGACTTACATCATCAAGATTCTTCATTGATCCTCATTATGAATTGGCGGCCGCTGGAGGACTCGAACCTCCGACCCACAGCTTAGAAGGCTGTTGCTCTATCCTGCTGAGCTAAGCGGCCTACTTATACTTTTTATCTATTTGTGCTACACGTTCTTCGAGATACTTAAGAACAATTTCTTCATTATCATTAATCACTTTCTTCTCCTTTCTAACTTTCAGATAATTATTGACTTCGTCTGTAAAGGCGGCACGTTTCAAATAATCTACTGAATAGTTAGAGGAATCTTGTTGCATGTGATTAATCCCAGAGGTTTTGAAAATATTTTCCGAAGAGTCTAAATCCGTTCTGTTTTCTTTCTGCCCATACGTCATATCCTTCTCTATCAAAGACATGAGTATGGTTAGGTCCATATTTTATTTCGCTAAATTCTGATCCTTCAACCTCAACGAAGTCAAAGTCATGCTCACCTGTATGAAATTGACTTTCTACATCTTCATCTAGCACTTGAGCAAATGCCCAGATCATTTCATCAAGCACCCAATCCCAGCGGTTGAAGTGAAAAGAATCAATTGAACCACAATCAATTTCTTCTTGTGTCAAAGGAGGTGCAGAAGTAGATTTTAATTCTTCAGGAACATCTTCATTATCAACCCGTGGTGCTCCATGCTTTGTTGCTTTTAACTGAATAAGCATAGGATGAATGATATATGATAAAGTATGATCCATTCCCCATGTGTCATACTTATCAATTTGAACTTCAATTTTGCGTTCTTCATCACCTTCAGGAAAAGGACCAATATGAACTTTCATTACTTCCACAACCTCACTAATGTGTGTCCGACTTTTTCTTTCTTAGAGAAAAACTGTGTTGCCCATGAATACCATTGCTCACGACCATAGTAGTCATGGATATAGATCACAGGATCTTCTTTTGTGGCAAGCAACTTGACAAGTAGAGCAGTAGTAGCACGGG
>Ga0114974_10000325_pt1 | contig 40529 bp, 33 predicted proteins | sample S_130206_EF_Meta_FD_87318 | JGI IMG/M metagenome (GOLD analysis project Ga0114974, IMG submission 87318) | Freshwater microbial communities from Lake Simoncouche, Canada to study carbon cycling - S_130206_EF_MetaG | ecosystem: Environmental > Aquatic > Freshwater > Lake | place: Lake... | reverse complement strand
CGCAGGCCGGCTTGCATCGCGGCTTCGATAGGCGCGGTGTTGACGCTGTCTTCGATGAAGTCGCCCAAATGGCTGTCGTCATCGTCACCGATCGGTGTTTCCATCGAGATCGGCTCTTTGGCGATCTTCATGATCTTACGAACCTTGTCTTCTGGCATTTCCATTTTTTCTGCGAGTACCGATGCGTCAGGCTCGAATCCGAATTCTTGCAAATGTTGGCGGCTGATGCGATTCATCTTGTTGATGGTTTCGATCATGTGTACAGGAATGCGGATAGTTCGAGCTTGATCGGCAATCGAGCGCGTGATGGCTTGACGAATCCACCATGTGGCGTAAGTTGAAAATTTATAGCCACGACGGTATTCGAATTTGTCGACTGCTTTCATCAAACCGATGTTGCCTTCTTGAATTAAATCTAAGAATTGCAAACCGCGGTTAGTGTATTTTTTGGCAATGGAGATTACCAAACGCAAGTTGGCTTCAATCATTTCACGCTTGGCGTTGCGCGATGCGTATTCGCCTGCATTCATGCGTTTGCTGATATCTTTGAGTTCGGCCAAAGGTACAACCACGCGCGCTTGTAAATCGATTAATTTTTGTTGAAGCTCTTGAATGGCGGGAACGTTGCGACCCATGGTGCTCGACCAATTTTTGCCAGCAGCAGTTTGTTTTTCAACCCATTTGAGGTTGAGTAAGTTAGCTGGAAAATCTTTGATGAACAACTCTTGTGGCATACCACATTTTTCGACGATGATGCGACGCATTTGACGCTCTTTGGAGCGGACTTCGCTCACCTGTGAGCGAACGTTTTCGCATAATTTTTCGATGGTGCGCGCTGTAAAGCGAATGGTCATAAGTTCTTCACTCAATGCCTTTTGCGCTTTTTGATAGTTTGGTGTTCCGTAGCCTTCTTTATCGTAGACTTTGTGAACTTTTTCAAACAAGGCTGCGATTTGATCGAAACGCTCTAGGGCTTCGCGTTTGAGTTCTTCTAATTTTTTGGTGAGTGCTTTGGAGCCGCCTTTGCCGTCGTCATCGTCGGCCTCATCAAACTCGTCAAAGTCTTCTTCGGCCACATAGTCGTCGGCTTCGTTGATATTGCTAAAGCCATCAACAATGGTGGAGATGACGACTTTGCCTTCGCGAATATCAGATGCCATGCGCAAAATTTCGGCAATGGTTGCAGGTGAAGCGCTAATGGCTTCGATCATGTCCATCAAGCCGCCTTCAATTCGTTTGGCGATTTCAATTTCGCCTTCGCGTGTGAGTAATTCGACGGTGCCCATCTCGCGCATGTACATGCGAACAGGATCGGTGGTTCGGCCAAATTCGCTATCGACTGTTGAGAGTGCAGCTTCGGCTTCTTCTTCGGCTTCTTCTTCGCTGGCTACTGTGGGCCCTGTATTGGTGATGAGTAAAGTTTCTGCATCGGGTGTTTGTTCGTAAACCGCAACGCCCATGTCATTGAGCATGGTGATGACGACTTCAAGTGTTTCTGCGTCAACGAGTTTGTCGGGCAGGTGATCAGAAATTTCGCCGTGCGTAAGGTAGCCGCGTGTTTTACCCAGCTTAATGAGTGTTTTGAGACGCATGCGGCGCTTGGCCAAGTCTTCTTCGGATAAAACAGTTTCGTCAAGACCGAATTCTTTCATCAAGGCGCGCTCCTTGGCCTTGCTGATTTTCATGCGCAGTGGTTTAACTTTTTCGGTGCTCGCGCTCTCGACTACTTCAGCGTTTGCTTCGAGGTCAGCAATTAAATTATCTTGAACGATGTCAATCTTGCTATTTTTTTTGTCTGCTTTGGTAGGTGCAGGCTTTTTGGCATTGTTTGATTTGGCAGGCACGACTGCTTTGGCCACAACTTTGGGTGGCTCAATTTTTTTCTTGCTGTCTTTTGTCACATCCTTTGGAGCAAGAGTCACTTTTTTAGAGGTCACAGGCGTTGCTTTCTTCGGTGAAGGTTTCGCGCTCGCTTTAACGATGGGTTTTGCTACCACTTTGGCCGATGGTTTGGGCTTTGCAACAGGTTTTGCAGAAGCCTTAATAACGGGTTTGGCTGAACTTTTTTTTGCTACTACTTTTTTGGAAATAGGTTTTTTGGTTTTTGAACTGGACATGACAAATCCTTAACAACAGGGGTGTACAACGCCACGAACCGAGCGCGGGGAAAATGGTTTGGGATTCAGGGACAAGCGAGGAGGGCGATCATTTGGTGTGCAGTCCTTGCGAAAATTTGGCGAGTTGTGAACACGTTGTCACGGTTGGCCGAGTTCGGAGGTGTTGCTGTCGCACTTATCTACAAGTTGGATTGTACCACAAAACCTATATTTTCCCTCTGTTAAACATTTAAAAGTTTCGACTGTTAGGTCTAAAAAGTATTTGTCATGTGAATAGAAATTATCTTTTAGTTTTGAGAATAACCGCGGTTTTCAAAAACATGGAATTTTGATCCCTCATTTTGATGCCCGACCCTGGTCTGGTTTTAAATTGAAAGTGAAAATCGAGTTCGTAAGATTTTTTCTTGAGCCCCATATGGGGTCCCAAGTTCTTGATCGGGATAAAACCAAAGCTTGAGTGCAGAGATATTAGGTTTTAATCCATATTAAGTTTCCAGGGCCAGCTTTGCCCGAGTTTCAACCCCCATCAGAAAAATATAGAGATGGGCGCACATTGTGTGTAGTCGGCCCATTTTTTTAGATATTGCAGTGCGAAAGTGGTGTACTAAATTTTTCATTAAGAGCCTCTTAGGTCTGAGAGAGCGAGGGTAAAAATAACCCCCTCTTTATATCTATTGAATAAAATAGTACACAATAATTTTTTAAAAATCATTAAAAAAGACGCTATTTTATGATTTTTGTTTAAAAGCAACTAATTTTTTAAAGTCCCCATTTTGAGCTGAATCAAGCGGGAATTTAAAAGCTTAATTCTCTCGTAAACCCTAGGATCCGCAGAGGCTTGCTGGGTTAGGTCGTTGAGCAATTGGGCGACTTGTGCTTTTTCAAGTTCCAACAATATACTTTGAAGTTCGCCCGAGTCGTTTTCAAGATCTGGGGTGGTTAGTTCAATTTGCTTTTTAAGCGAGCTCTCTTCAGAGTGGCCTCGCAAGACTTCTAAAAGTGCAGCCAAAGGCAAAATTCCAAATTCATGCAACTGTTGATCAAGCCAAGAAAACAGGGGCCCGTGAGGTGCAGGTAACTCGCTCAAGATATTTTTTTGAATTTGCGACAAACCATCCCATTGAGTCATGTCTGCAAACAAAATATGCAAGGCACGATCTTGTCGACTCGCAGGCGTGCGTCGTAAATTAAGACGCGAGGTTTGTGATTTAAATGACGATGTAGATGACTTTGAAAATTTATTTGGTAATTTGGCAGTGGACTCGAAGCCCCAAAGTTTTAATAATTCATGGTTACCGATTTGAACGAGTTGCGCGATATCTTGCAACAACTGCGTTTTGAGAACGCCCGAAGGTAGTTGCTGCCACAAGGGTTTAACAATACTGGCAAAGTGCGCGCGTCCTTCGGCTGTTTCCATATCGCATCCATTGCGACAAAGGTCAATCAAAAAACGACTCAAGGGAATGGCTTCGGTGATCGCGTGTGCAAATGCTTCGCTACCGTTTGCACGAATAAAACTATCGGGATCGTGTTCTTGGGGTAGAAATAAAAATTTAACAGAGCGTACATCGTTTGCAAATGGGAGCGCACCTTCTAATGCTTTGCGCGCTGCGCGTTGACCTGCGGCGTCGCCATCAAAACTAAACACAACCGAATCGGTGAAGCGAAATAATTTTTGAACATGTTCGTTCGTACACGCTGTACCTAATGTGGCCACTACTTGCGGAAATCCTAACTGTGCCAAGGCAACCACGTCCATATAACCTTCGGTAACTAACACGTACCCTGCCTCTCGTAACGCTTGTCGTGCTTCAAATAAGCCATAGAGTTCGCGCCCCTTACTAAAGACGGGTGTCTCAGGCGAGTTGAGGTATTTGGGTGATCCGTCGCCCATGACTCGTCCGCCAAAACCAATGCATTCACCTTTGATATTGCGAATCGGAAACATGATGCGATCGCGAAAACGGTCATAGCGTTTTTCCTCTTCAGGGTCTTCGTCATTGGAGATAACTAAACCCGATTCGACCAGCAAGGGATCTTGATAATCGGGAAATACGCTGGCTAAACTTCTCCATCCAGCGGGCGCATATCCAAGTCCAAATTTCTTGGCAATCTCGCCTGTGAGGCCTCTGCCTTTGAGATATGCTACAGCTTGCTCGGATTGACGCAAATGTTTGCGATAAGACTCGCCTGCTTTTTCAATAACATCATTGAGCGTTGCTTGTTTTTGTCGTTGCTCTTGTGCGCGTTCACGGTCTTGCGGTGATGCCGTTTCTTCGGGCATTTGCATGCCATAAGACTGAGCCAAATCTTTAATTGCCTCTACAAAATTCATTCCTGCGTGTTCAATTAAAAATCCAATTACGTTGCCATTTTTTCCACATCCAAAACAATGGAAAAATTGTTTGCTCGGACTCACAGTAAAAGAGGGTGATTTTTCGGAATGAAAAGGGCATAGGCCCATGAAATTGGCGCCCGCTTTTTTGAGTTGTACAAAACGCCCCACCACCTCTACCACATCGGCTCGAGTGAGAAGATCTTGTATAAAAGTTTGTGGAATCGCCATTTTTTAATCAATCATTGCCATTGTAGGAAGTCTTGGAGATCAGGTCATTTACTGACCCATGACCCAGCCTTCTCTGCGCGGATCTGCGCCGCCATGCCAACCCTTAGGTGTGCGTTGCAAGGCTTGAATACCACTTGATAAATCAACTTCTATCAAACGATGTCCTTTTTGTTCAAGAATATCCGATTGCGCTTTTGAGAACATTCCCCGTTCTGCATAAACAGGTCCATTGGGCGATAGTACGCCCAAATGTGGCAAATTAATGGCATCTTGAGCCCATAGTTTGCTGTGAAGCATGGCCAATAAAGTTTGTGTCGTGTAATGAATGATCGCAGCGCCTCCTGGACTGCCTAAGCTCATTTGCAGTGAACCCGTTTGACCATTGGGGAGCACATCAAACACCAATACAGGATTCATCGACGAGCGAGGTCTTTTGCCTGCAGCGACACGGTTTGCAATCGGTACGCCTTGTGCATCGTGCGACAAAAAACTGAAATCGGTCAACTCATTATTTAATAAGAAGCCCCCTTTTTTTCCAAGGCTCACCATTTGTCTTGATCCAAAACCATTTTCAATCGTTGTTGTCATCGAAATTGCATGACCTTTTGTGTCAATGATGCTGAGATGACTGGTTCCGAACTCAGGTTGATCCATCATCGGCGAGAGATTTGTTTTGTTCAAAAAAGGTTGACCTGCATTGACTTGCGATGCGCGTTGATCGGTGATGAGTGCAGAGCGTTCTTGTAGATATTTTTTGGAAATCAATGATGACCAATCGCCTACAGGCGCTTGTACAAAATCAGGATCGGCGATATACATGGCACGATCGGCATAGGCCAAACGCGATACTTCGATATAAGCATGCAAAGCATTGGGTTGCCAAGTGTTGGGCGTTTCATTCGTTAGCCATTCAATCGATTTGTTTTCTAACATGCCCATGATTTGTCCCATGGTAAGTAGCCCTGAACTAGGCGGCGGAAAGCCACATATGCGATATATTTTTTGACTCGCTGAATAATCAAAGCAAAGAGATTCTCGCAACTTGGGTTGATAATTTTTTAAGTCGGCAAGTTGCATCGTGCCTGGGCGCAGTGGATGCGTTTGAATTTTTTGAACAATGGCTTTTGCCACTTCACCTTCGTGCAACGCGGCACTTCTTTTTTTTGCAATGCGTTGAAGAATTTCTGCAAAGCCAGGATTTTTTAAACGATGACCCACAGGCCAAGCCTCTCCATTGGCTTGATAAAAATATTGGAACGATTGCGCATCATTTTTTAGATACGTATCATTTTTAAGTAAAGTATTTAAACGCTCGCTCACCGCAAAGCCATACTTTGCCAATTGAATAGCCGGTTGTATCAATTTTGACCAAGCCAACTTCCCTTGCTTTTGATGCGCTTGATCGAGCATTCGCAAGGTGCCAGGTACTCCCACAGAAAGACCGCTCACCACGGCATCCATAAAAGGCATGGCTTGTCCTTGCTGAAGAAACATGTGTTCGTGAGCGCCTGCAGGTGCAGTTTCGCGCCCATTCCACGCTTGAATTTGACGCCCATCAAAGTGCAATAAAAAAGCACCACCGCCAATTCCGCTTGATTGCGGTTCTACCAAATTCAAAACCAGTTGCACGGCAACCGCAGCGTCGATGGCGTTGCCACCTGCTTGTAATATTTGATAACCCGCTTTTGTTGCTAAGGGATTGGCCGAGGCAACGGCCATTTTTGAAAAAAACCAGCCCTTTTTATTTTTTGTAATCGATGACTGTTCTGGTTGATTTGAATTCGTATCAATTTCTAGCGTTTGAGCATTTAAAAATGAAACATTCAACAGCAACAAAAAGAGCCAAACATTTTTTTTCATTTCGGTGGCAAGCGAATTGCGCCATCGATTCGAATCACTTCGCCGTTGAGCATGTCGTTTTCAAAAATATGTTGAACGAGTTTTGCATAATCTTCGGGATGTCCAAGCCTTGAGGGGAAAGGCACATTGGCTGCCAATGCGTCTTGCACATCTTGCGGCATTCCAAACAACATGGGTGTTCCAAAAATACCAGGTGCAATCGTCATGTTGCGAATGCCGTGACGCGCCAAGTCTCTGGCAATGGGTAATGTCATTCCCACAATGCCACCTTTGGATGCCGCATACGCGGCTTGTCCAATTTGTCCGTCATAGGCCGCAACCGATGCCGTTGAAACGATGACGCCGCGCTCGCCAGTGGCTTCGGGCGCGTTGCTACTCATCGCATGCGCTGCAAGTCGAATCATGTTAAATGTTCCAACCAAATTAATCATGATTGTTTTTGTGTAACTCTCTAATGTGTGCGGTCCATTTTTACCCAGCGTTCTTTCGGCAGGGCCAACACCTGCACAATTGACAAGTCCAAACAAGGGACCTAATTGAGTGGCTGCATCGATGGCATTTTTTCCATCGATTTCTCGTGACACGTCACAACGAATAAAGACACCTTGGAGTTCTTTGGCAACCGCTTGACCGCGCTCCACTTGCATATCTGCAATGACCACGTGCGCACCTTGTTGCATTAATTTTTTTGCAGCGCCTTCACCCAAACCCGAGGCGCCGCCCGTGATCAAAATAATTTTCCCTTGAAGATTCATGATGGACTGCTTTTAAATAACATTAAAAAAAGGATGGTGAGCGATGACCCTATAGGCCTTCTTGCATTATCTACATCTTCTTCCTGCGACAATTGGCTTTTAATTGGCTTCTTCTTATTTTTTATGATTCGTTTCCCACATTTTCTTTTTTATTTTCTAATTTTCATTTTGGTGGGTTGCTCCACTGTGCCCGTCGTTACCAAGTCGGGTGCTGCAAACACGCAACCCAGCGCATCTATTGAACCACCCGCGCCGCCGCAAGTTGCCGCGTCCAAGTCTGTTCCTAAATTGGGATTGGCCCTAGGTGGTGGAGCAGCTAGGGGTTTTGCGCACGTGGGTGTTATTCAGGTTCTAGAAGAAGCGGGCATTGCGCCCAGTTTGGTGGTGGGCACCTCAGCTGGCAGCATGGTCGCTGCTTTTTATGCCAGCGGTAAAACAGGTGCGCAATTGCAACGTCTTTCCGAAACCATGGACGAGGCATCCCTCACCGATTGGAATGTGCCACTCATCAGTCGCGGCATGATGCGCGGGGATGCATTGGCTCGTTATGTATCACAACAGGTTGCTGGTAAAAAAATCGAAGATCTCAAAATGCCATTGGGCATTGTGGCCACCGAATTAAGAACAGGAGAGGGCGTGTTGTTTAGACGGGGCGATATTGCAACGGCGGTTCGTGCTTCAAGTGCCGTGCCATCTGTGTTTGAGCCCGTTCGAATTGGCGGGTTTGATTATGTGGATGGTGGTTTGGTGGCCCCTGTGCCCGTACGATACGCCAAACAAATGGGCGCCGATATTGTTTTGGCCATCGATATTTCGAGCGCACCCGAAGACAATCCAGCCTCCGACATTCTCAAAGTTCTTTTGCAAACCTTCAGCATCATGGGCAAAAGCATCAATCAATACGAATTAGCCCAAGCCGATGTGGTGGTCAGGCCGTCTCTCAGTGGCGTGGGAAGTGCAGAATTTGCAGCAAGGCGACGCTCCATCGAAGCAGGTCGCGCAGCCATGAAGTTGGCATTGCCCAAACTGTTGCAGGCATTACAAAGATAAAAAAAAGCCCATCTTGCGATGGGCTTGTAACGGATCCCTCAATTAATCAATTGGAAAAGATCCGAGGAGACAAGGGTTTAAGAATTAACGCTTCTTAGATGTTTTGCCAGTTGCAACAGCTGTGTTGGCAACGGCTTGAATGTTAGATTCGGCTAATTCTGAAGCTTGTTTAACAGCTTTTTGAACGGTCTCGAGTGCATTGTTACCAGCAGCAACTGCTGTTTTAAACATTGAAACAACTGATTCGGTACCAGCAGGTGCGTTTTTAGCGGCACCATCGATGGCGCTTGCAAATGCTTTTTGAGCTTCAGCGGCTTTTTCTTCAACGGCTTTTGTGAACTCTGTACCTGTTGAAGAAGCGATTTCATACACGTGACGTGTATAAGAAACTGCCTTTTCTGTCATAGGTTGGTAAACACTTGCTTGCAAGGCGACCAAGTCTTGTACGTCTTTTACGCTCATGATTGCGTGTGTGTGAGCGGCTGTTTCTGACATGGCGGCTTTGGTAGCGGCCAAGTTGAGCTCAACCAATTTTTCCATGCCACTGAAGGCTTGCTTGGTTAAACCAAATAAAACTTCGAAATTGGCTTTGTTAGCGGCTGTCATTTGTTCTGGTGTCATCATTTTAAATACTCCTAAGTTAATTGAAAGGGTTTGCTGCTCCACAAGAAATGTTGCGGTGCAGCATAATTCTTAGTATAGGGTTATCCCGCGTTAATTCAAGCCTTTTTTGTTTCAATGCAGCAATTTAGAGGCGGCTTTCTAAAAACAGGGGGTATCACAAAAAAGTAACAATACCTGCTGTGAAAGTCTTTTACGCAACTCCTCATGTTCAACAATTACCCCCTGGGCATCGATTTCCTATGGGTAAATATGAAATATTACGCCGTCGACTGGAGTTGGAATTAAATGATATCGAACTTGAATTGGCGGTTCCGGCCAGTGAAGGCGAGTTGGCTTTGGTACACGCCCCCGCGTATATTGAGGCGATTTTTCAAGGGTCTTTAACGGATAAGGCCCAAAGAGAAATAGGTTTTAACTGGTCGCCTGGCATGGTCGAGCGCGCAAGAGGGTCGGTTGGTGCCACGATCTGCGCGTCCCGAACATCTATAGAGGAGGGGGTATCGTGCAATCTCGCTGGGGGGACGCATCATGCCTATCCCAATAAAGGAAGCGGCTTTTGTGTATTCAACGATGTGGCTGTAGCGACGCGTTTGATGCAGGCCGAATGGTCACGCCACACCAAAACCACCTTCAACATAGCCATTATTGATTTGGACGTGCATCAGGGCAATGGGACAGCCAAAATTTTCGAGAACGATGATTCTGTGTTTACGCTATCGATTCATGCGGAAAAGAATTTTCCCTTTCGAAAGGAAATCAGCTCTTTGGACGTGGCCTTGCCCGATGGCTGCGGTGATGATCTATATATGAATGCGCTGGAGCGGGCTTTGCATGAGATCGACATGCAGTTTCAACCGCAAATGCTTTTTTATTTGGCTGGTGCCGATCCGCATGAAGGGGACCGACTCGGGCGTATGAATTTAACGTTTGATGGGTTGGAGTCCAGGGATCGGCGGGTTTTTGATTGGGCTTACAAAAAAAGGCTACCTTTGGCGATGGTGATGGCGGGTGGATACGGCAAAAATATTGAAGATACCGTGCAAGTTCAAATAAATACCTTGAGTGTGGCCAGACAATACTGGCAACACTGGCAAAATCGAGAGTTATGAGTACAACAACACAAAGACCTCAGCCCCAGACTAGGGACAGTTATCCAGTTTATCGTGAAATCGCAACGCGGTGGATGGATAACGATGTTTACGGACATATCAACAACGTGGTTTATTACAGTTGGTTTGATACGGCCGTTAATGCGCATCTGATTGAAAATGGCGCGCTCAATATCTATCAGGGTGAAATTATTGGATTGGTGGTTGAAACCCACTGCAATTATTTTTCATCGCTGAGCTTTCCACAAATCATTGAAGCAGGCATTCGTGTTGCAAAAATGGGAACGTCTAGTGTTCGATATGAAATTGGTTTGTTTGCAAAAGATGAAAACATATCTGCTGCCAATGGTCATTTCATTCATGTGTATGTCAATCGCGATGATCGTAAGCCTGTGAGTCAGTTGCCGATTGCATTAAAACAAGTTTTGGAGAAACTCAAATGACAACAAAAATTGAAGTCGTCGACGAAGCCATCACCACTCGAATGTCTGCCAGAGCCTTTACAAACCAAGAAGTGCCTCGATCGCTGCTAGAAGAAATTTTAATGGTGGCGAGTAAAGCGCCATCGGGTACCAACACGCAGCCTTGGAAGGTTTACGTATTACAAGGCCAAACCAAAGATCAATTGTGTGACAAGGTGTGCGCGTTGCATGATGCGATTCGAGATAATCCAAATCGTGCACAAGAATACAAAGAGGCTTATCCTTACTATCCCCAAAAATGGGTTTCACCCTATATCGAAAGAAGACGCGAAAACGGTTGGAGTTTGTACGGTTTGTTGGGCATTGGAAAAGCCGACAAAGACAAAATGCACGCGCAACAACAGCGTAACTATCGTTATTTTGATGCGCCTATTGGTCTTGTTTTTACCATGGATGATGTTATGGAGCGCGGCACATTATTAGATTACGGTATGTTTTTACAAAACATCATGATCGCTGCAAGAGCCAGAGGATTACACACCTGTCCGCAAGCTGCTTGGAATTCATTCGCCAAAATTATTTTGCCGCACATTGGTGCAGCGCCCTCTGAGTTAATGGTTTGTAGCATGGCGTTGGGTTGGAGAGATGAAAGCCACGTCTCGAATCAATTGATCACACCACGCGAAACGGTTGAATCATTTACCCATTGGGTCGGTAAATAATGATTATTACCAGTTTGCTCGATACGGACTTGTACAAGTTCACCATGATGCAAGCCGTCTTGCATCAGTTTCCGGGTGCGCAGGTCTCGTACAAATTCAAGTGTCGCAATCCGGGTATTGAGTTGGCGCCTTTGGTGCAAGAAATTCGAACTGAAATTAAATCGTTGTGCAGTTTGCATTTTCAAGAGGCTGAACTCAAGTGGCTAAGGCAATTGCGTTTTATCAAAAGTGATTTTGTTGATTTTTTGGGCTTGTTTAAACTGAACGAAAAGTATATTCAGGTCAATGCGTTGCATGATGGCCAAATTGATATATCGATCAATGGTCCTTGGTTGCACACCATCTTGTTTGAAATCCCTGTGCTCGCCATTGTTAATGAAGTTTATTTTAGAAACAAACACAAGGTTCCAGACTTTATCGAGGGGCGTCGTCGCCTTGACGAAAAAATGATTCAATTGCAGGCCAACGATTTGTCAGACATCAAAATTGCAGATTATGGAACGCGCAGACGTTTTTCTAAATCATGGCACGAAGAGGTTTTGCGTGTCTTGTCTGAAAAATTAGGCACAAGTTTGCCTCAACGATTTGCAGGAACAAGCAACGCCTTGTTTGCGATGAAATTGGGCCTCACGCCATTGGGAACCATGGCTCACGAATATTTACAAGCGTGTCAAGCATTGGGTCCGCGATTGCGCGACAGTCAAGTGTTTGGATTTGAAACATGGGCGCGTGAATACCGCGGTGATTTGGGAATTGCATTAAGTGATGTCTATGGCATCGAGCCCTTTTTGCGCGACTTCGATATGTATTTTTGTAAATTGTTTGATGGTGCGAGACACGACAGTGGGGATCCATTCAATTGGGGTGAGCGCATGATTGAGCATTACAAAAAAAATCGCGTCGATCCGCTCACCAAAACTTTAATTTTTAGTGATGGTCTAACGATTCCTCGAACGATTGAGTTGTATCATCGATTTGCAGGGCGATGTCAATTGGCCTTTGGTATTGGAACCAACCTTACCAACGATCTTGGATATGAGCCCTTGCAAATTGTGATTAAGATGGTCGAGTGCAATGGACAACCCGTTGCCAAGTTGTCCGACACCCCTTCCAAAAACATGTGCGAAGATCAAAAATACTTGGCCTATTTGAGGCAAGTGTTTGATATTGCACAACCCAATTAAATTTTTTAACCCAACATTTAAAAATCATGATCACTACTCTTCTCATCATTTTCGTAGTTGTTTATGCCGCGATTGCATTGGAGCATCCTTTGGGTGTAAATAAATCAGCCTCTGCGCTGTTGGGCGCTGGAGTTTTATGGACCATTTATTCGGTTGTCACCAACGACCCCACTCGAGTGAGCAGCGAATTGGGCGAATCTCTCATGGGGACCGCGCAAATAGTGTTTTTCCTGATTGGTGCGATGGCAATCGTTGAAGTGGTTGACGCTCACGATGGCTTTGAAGTGATTACCGCGCGTATCAGCACCGAACAACTCAGTAGCTTGATGTGGTTAGTTGGATTCGTGACGTTTTTTCTTTCTTCAATTTTGGACAACTTAACAACAACCATTGTGATGGTTTCTTTGATGAAGAAATTACTGTATCGCCGCGAAGATAGATTGTTTTTTGCAGGACTCATTGTGATTGCTGCCAATGCAGGGGGGGCTTGGACGCCCATTGGCGACGTCACCACCACGATGTTGTGGATTGGTGGACAAATCACGACCGTAGAAATCATGAAGGGATTGTTTATTGCTTCATTGGCCAATCTCATCATCCCATTGTTGGTGGTGGCATGGGGTATGAATGGTCAAATGGTGGTTGCGCCCAAAATCAATGATTCAGATCACAAAAAGATGCCCACTACGGCATTTGAGCGTGCATTGATGTTTTATTTAGGCTTGGGCATTTTAGTCGCTGTACCTATTTTTAAAACACTGACGCATCTGCCACCTTTTATGGGTATTTTGTTAGGTCTCGGGCTTCTTTGGTTGGTCGGCGATTGGATTCATCGTGAAAAGGCAGACGATGACAAGCAACACTTAACGCTGGGTCATGCACTCACACGCATTGACATGAGTTCGATTACTTTCTTTATTGGTATTTTGCTCGCCGTTGCTTTGTTGGAGCACACGCATGTATTGTCATCGATTGCCACTTGGTTGAATGAAACCGTGGGGCGACTCGATTTAATCGTGATGTTGATTGGACTCGTCAGTGCAGTGGTCGATAACGTGCCCTTGGTTGCCGCATCGATGGGTATGTACAGTTTGACCGAATATCCGCCTGATAGTTTTTTGTGGGAATTCATGGCTTACTGTGCGGGAACAGGCGGTTCTATTTTGATTATTGGATCGGCCGCGGGAGTGGCCGCAATGGGCCTGGAAAAAATTGACTTCTTTTGGTATGTCAAAAAAATCACGCCCTATGCCCTCTTGGGTTATTTTGCTGGCGCCATTTTGTACATGATTCAATTCAATTTAACCCACTAACTCATCATCCATTATGAAACCCAAAATCATCGTTGCCAGACCGATTTTTCCTGAAGTGATTTCGCACTTGCAACCATATTTTGAAGTTACGAGCAATCAAGACGATGTGCCGTGGACCGAGCAATCGTGGACGGATCAACTCAGTCAGCAAGATGGCGCATTTACTTTTACAACCGATGTGGTCAATGAAAATATTTTAAAGCATTGCACCAAGCTCAAAATTTGCGCCAATATGGCTGTTGGGTACAACAACTTTGATGTGCCTGCCATGACGCGTTACAAGGTTGTGGCAACCAACACGCCCGATGTATTGACGCAAACCACAGCCGATATGGGGTTTGCATTGCTGATGGCCGCAGCGCGTCGCGTTGCAGAGAGTGAGCATTATTTGCGTGCAGGACAATGGCATCAATGGCGCTTTGATATGTTTGCAGGCGTTGAAGTACATGGATCTACTTTGGGTATTTTGGGAATGGGGCGAATTGGTCAAGCCATTGCACAACGCGGCGCTTTTGGTTTTGGAATGGACGTGATCTACCACAATCGATCACAACTCTCATCCGAGCAAGAGATCGCGTGCAAAGCACGTTATGTCAGCAAACAAGAATTGCTAGAGCAATCCGATCACTTGGTTTTGGTATTGCCTTATTCAAAAGAATCGCATCACGTTATTGGACAAAAAGAATTGCATCAAATGAAACCCACCGCCGTGTTGGTCAATATTGCGCGCGGCGGCATTGTGGACGATGTGGCCTTGGCGCAGGCTTTAAAAGAAAAACGAATTGCGGCCGCAGGGCTTGATGTATATGAGGGGGAGCCTCAAGTCTCGCCCGTATTACTCACGATACCTAACGTGGTGTTGACGCCGCACATCGCCAGTAGCACCGTCAAAACACGCATGGCCATGGCCGTGCTCGCGGCCGACAACTTGATTTCATTTTTCACCATGGGTAAAGCTATCAATCCTCTCAATCCACAAGTATTGAGCCATCAAGCATGAACGCAGAAACATGGATCATGCCCTTGGCTATTGTGGGCGGTTTATTGGCTTATTTGATGGTGATGCGAGGGTCGCAAAAAAAAGACTCAGCCTTTGATCCTGCTCAATTTCAAAGTCTCTTTGAAAAACTCGATCGCATGGAAAAAGAATTGCGATATGAGTTAACAGAAGCTCAGCGAGCAGGTCGTGTGGAGTTGCAGCAAAATTTAGCACAATTTCAAAAGGTACAGGTCGATCAACTCAAATCCATGGGCGACACGCTTTATTTACAGCTTAATACCTTGAGCGAGAGCAATGCAAGACGTATGAGCGAAGTGCGCACCACTTTAGATACACAGTTGCAACAGATGCAACAAACCAATCTCTCCAAATTAGAAGAGATGAGACAAACGGTCGATGAAAAACTGCAAACCACATTAGAGACTCGCCTAAGCGAAAGTTTTAAACAAGTGGCTGAACGATTGGAGCAAGTTCATCAAGGCTTGGGGCAAATGACAACGCTTGCACAAGGCGTTGGTGATTTGCAGCGCGTGCTCTCCAATGTCAAGTCGCGTGGCATTTTTGGTGAAGTGCAACTTGAAGCGTTGCTCGAGCAAGTTCTCACCAACGAACAATACGGCAAACAAGTGGAAACCGTTCCGCGTAGCAATCAACGTGTTGACTTTGCTATTAAGTTGCCAGGACGTTTTGACGATGGTGACTGGGTGTGGTTACCCATTGATGCCAAGTTTCCTAGAGAAGATTACGAGCGCTTGCTTGATGCGCATGATCGCTCAGACACAGTAGCCGCAGAAATATCGGGCAAGGCATTAGAGGCGCGCATTAAGTCTGAAGCCAAAAGCATCGCAGAAAATTATTTGGCACCTCCCCACACCACTGATTTTGCGATTTTGTTTTTGCCCGTTGAGGGTTTGTATGCAGAAGTGTTGCGTCGTCCTGGATTGATGGATTCAATACAACGCGAACATCGCGTCACATTGGCAGGCCCCACCACCTTATTAGCGATTCTCAATAGTTTGCAAATGGGATTTAGAACGCTGGCCTTAGAAAAGCAAGCGTCTGAAGTATGGAAAGTTTTGGGCGCTGTTAAAACCGAATTTGATCGCTACGGTGAGTGGGTTGAAAAAGTGCGCGAACAAGTGCATAAAGCGTCTGATACATTGGATCGTGCCGATACGCGTAGCAAGCAAATGCGTCGTGTCTTAAAAAATATTGAAGCGTTGCCCGACGCGCAAGTTCCCGCTTATTTGCCGCCTGCAGAAGACGGTGTGGCTGAGGAATGAAATCTGAGTTGATCAAAATCATTACGGCGCAAGTGTGTTTGCATGCCACCATGGCAGGAATGCGAATGGCCACGCCTTTGTTGGCATTGCGTGATGGTTACAGTGCAGGCTCTATTGGAATCTTGTTGGCATTGTTTGCGATTATGCAGGTTTTTTTGGCGATTCCATCAGGTCGTTTTGCTGATAAGTATGGTTTAAAACGACCCATTTGGATTGCGGTTGCGATGTCTTCTGTGGGTGCATTACTGGCCTTCATTTGGCCGATTTTTTCTGTGCTGTGTGTCAGTGCATTGCTCACAGGCGGCGCAACGGGTGCTGCCAGCATTGCATTGCAACGTCATGTCGGTCGAAGTGCACAAAACGTCACAGAGTTACGCCAAGTGTTCAGTTGGTTATCGATTGGTCCTGCATTTTCAAATTTTTTAGGCCCACTCGGTGCAGGTTTGTGTATTGATTATTCTGGATTTCAATCGGCATTTATATTCATGACTTTGTTGCCGCTTTTATCGCTGTGGTTTATATCGTCCATCAAAAATTTACCTCCTCAAGAGGTATCTGCTGAAACGCAAAATTTACGCGTCTGGGATTTGCTTAAAAATAAAAATTTACGGCAACTCTTGATTGTGAATTGGTTTTTATCGTCATGCTGGGATGTGCATACTTTTATGGTGCCTGTGATTGGTCACGAATACGGAATCAGCGCATCGGCAACGGGTGCGGTTTTGGGTTCATTTGCCATCACAGCAGCTTTGATTCGTTTTTTATTGCCATGGTTTGCATCGCGCACAACGGAACGAATCGTGATCACAATTTCAATGCTCGGCACGGGTTTTTTTCTGGCTATCTATCCATGGATGTATAACGCATGGCAAATGGGTATGTGCTCCGCCGTCTTAGGTATCTTTTTGGGTGCAGTGCAGCCCATGGTGATGAGTGCCTTGCATCAAATGACACCTGAGGAGAGGCATGGTGAAGCCTTGGGTTTGCGTTTGATGGCCATCAATGCATCGAGTGTGGCTATGCCTATGTTATTTGGTGTGCTCGGAGTGTGGATGGGTGTGGGCAGCGTATTTTGGTTGGTGGCCGCCTATGTCACGATAGGGTCGCATTTTGCGTGGACGCTCAAGGCGCATAAAAATCACGAATAATTTTCCAAGCCTCTTCAATGGTGTCAACATAACTAAAAAGACGCGTGTCATCTTTAGAAATTGCGCCTTCTTCAATCAGCAAATCAAAATCAATGAGTTGTTGCCAATGTTGTGATCCAAATAAAACAATGGGAACAGGCGCAGCTTTTTTGCATTGAATGAGCGTGAGCGTTTCAAATAATTCATCCAAAGTGCCAAAGCCTCCAGGAAACGCAACCAACGCGTGCGCTCGCATCATGAAGTGCATTTTTCTCAAGGCAAAGTAATGAAATTTAAAACTTAATTCGGGCGTGATGTAAGGATTGGGTGTTTGCTCATGGGGTAGTGCAATATTAAAACCTACGCTTTTACCGCCAGCTTCGAATGCGCCTCTGTTGGCCGCTTCCATGATGCCTGGTCCGCCTCCCGTGCAGATATACATGCGCACAGTGGGTTTCATGCTGAGGCATTCTTGCGTCACTAGTTTTGCAAAATCTCTTGCGCGTTCGTAATACACGGCATTGCGTATGAGACGATGGGCTTGTTCCATGGTTTGTGCGTCGCCTTGATTTGTAGCGATTGCCAGTTGTTGTTGCGCGTCTTCTTGGCTGCGATAGCGAGCAGAACCAAACACTACAACTGTTTTTTCAATGCCGTGTTGTTGTAAGGCCAAATCAGGTTTGAGCAACTCCAGTTGAAATCGAATACCACGTGTTTCGCGTCTTAATAAAAACTCAGGGTCGGCAAATGCCAACAGGTTGGCGTCAGCGCTCGGAGGCAAACCCGACGTGTTTGCTTTGAGAGCTTGCCATGCCGCGCTGTACAGCGGGTCTTCGGGGTTAAAAATTGCGTCCATGCCGCGATGTTAACCATAAAAAAACCTCTTGAGCCAATAGGCATCAAGAGGTTGTGGGGATGCGCTTGAATTAAACGCGTTTGCGATATTCGGCTGTGCGTGTATCGATTTCGATGCGATCGCCTTGCGCTACAAAAATAGGAACTTGAACATCAAAGCCGGTAGAAATTTTGGCGGGCTTGAGTACTTTTCCAGATGTGTCACCTTTGACCGCAGGCTCAGTCCAAGTGACTTCGCGCTCCACACTGGTGGGCATCTCAACCGAAATGGCCTTACCATCGTAGAACACGACTTCAAGAGCCATGCCATCTTCTAAATAATTGAGTGCGTCGCCCATGTTGTCGGCTTCGACTTCATATTGGTTGTAATCAGCGTCCATGCATACATACATGGGATCTGCAAAATAAGAATACGTGCATTCTTTTTTGTCCAAAATGACTTGATCCATTTTGTCGTCGGCTTTAAAAACAACTTCAGTTCCAAAGTTGTTGAGTAAACTTTTGAGTTTCATGCGAACGGTTGCCGCATTACGTCCACCCCGCGCGTATTCGGTTTTGAGAACAACCATGGGGTCTTTGCCGTGCATGATGACATTGCCGGCACGAATTTCTTGAGCGATTTTCATAACAAATAAAAAAAAGTAACTGCTGGGCAGCGAAGACCTTTATTTTAACCTTGACTGGGTCGTCCAGTCGATCAGCTGGCTGACGAGGTCTTTTTGGGCCAAAAGTCTTGATTGAATGAATTGAACCCAATCGGCCCATTCTGTAAGGTTTTCGGGGTTTAATGGGGGTATTTGTTGCCCATTCATGGGCTGTAAATCAGCCGTTTTTGGGACGCTATTCCATACGCGATGCGCCTGCCTGACAATCTGTGGGGCATCGAATAAATCCAAAAAAGCCTCTAATTTTTGGATATGGACTGAGTCGTCTTGAGGATAAATCTGCCACAAAAATGGTTTGCCAGCCCATATCGCACGGATCCAAGAGTCTTCTCCGCGCACGCAATTAAAGTCGCAAGCGCGCAGTTGCTCATCGAACATTGCTTGCGTCATCAGGGGCAAAGAGATGATCTGAATGTTATTCAAATCACGGGTGTTGATGTCTTCGATAGCTTTTTGTGCGCGCCCTTGCGTGACATGAAGTTCAATCGATAGGGTCGATTGATTGAGTTGATTGAGCCAAGAATTGAGATGCATGGGCTCATAGCAAAACAAAAAAATCTTCAAAGGTTTGAATGGAGATGAAACAGATGGCGTGATTTGAATGTTTTGTTCTCGTAACACGCCGCCCGTTTGATGGGTGAAGCCAGGATAAAAAAATATTTTTTTTAATCCTTGTGCGGGTCCTCGTAAAACAGGCGACTCCAGTTTGTGCATGCGTTCCACATAAGCCTGGGCAGACAAATATTCCAAATTAATCCAGATGGGCGTTTTTTGCGAAGACTTCATGGCTTCTTTGAATGAATCGGGCAACTCACAACCAAACATTTCAATCACCGTTTGCATGGGGTGAGCATCAGTTGCCATATCCGGATGCGCCAAAGGATCATCGCTCCAAGCCAGCACTTGAATCATGGGGTGACCCAAGGGCGCCATCCACGACAGAGCGCTAGCATCATCAACCCATAAGTGAACGCGATGACCCCGATTAGCCAAATCAGTGCTCAGTCGCCAAGCAACGCCGATATCGCCGAAATTATCGACAACTCGGCAAAAAATATCCCATGAAAAAATGGGTTGTTGATCAATAATTGTCTGGGGCATGATGCAGTTTATACCGCGAGACGGCACAATACGAACATGTACAGTGATTCTCAACCGAACGAACCAGCACCTATTTTTGCCCCCACCCTATTGGCGGAGGTGGCTGCATTACCGTCACTGCCGGGGGTTTATCGATACATGGACGCCAATGAGCAGGTGTTGTATGTCGGCAAGGCCAATAATTTAAAAAAACGAGTGAGCAGTTATTTTCAGCGTGAACACGGCGGTACACGCATTGGGCACATGGTCAGAAAAATAGTGCGCATGGAAACAACGGTGGTGCGCTCTGAAGCCGAGGCGTTGATCTTAGAAAATAATTTAATCAAATCGCTGAAGCCCAAATACAACATCTTGTTTAGGGACGATAAAAGTTATCCCTATTTAAAACTCACAAGAGCGATTCAAGAAGTTTCCAAAAGTGTGCAAAACAAACCTTCGCAAGTTCCGCGCGTCGTTTATTACCGCGGTGCTGTCGATAAAAAGCACGATTACTTTGGACCTTACCCCAGTGTTTGGGCGGTGCGTGAAGCAATTCAATTTATTCAAAAAGTATTTAGGCTTCGAACCTGCGAAGACACGATTTATAACAACCGAACTCGCCCTTGTTTATTGTACCAAATTCGTCGTTGCTCGGGCCCTTGTGTTGGAAATATTTCATTAGAAGATTATGCACGTGACGTGCAAAGCGCCACTCGTTTACTCAATGGTGAGACGCACGAAGTTGTCAAAGATTTGGAGTCGCGCATGATGACTCACGCAGAGCAATTGGAGTTTGAACAAGCGGCAGATTTACGCAATCAAATCTCTGCATTGTCAAAAGTGTTGCATCAACAAGCGGTGGATACGGTCGATGATCGCGACGTTGATATCTTGGCCGTCAAAGTTCAGGGCGGTAAAGCCTGCGTGAATCTCGCGATGGTGCGTGGCGGCAGACATTTGGGTGATCGTCCTTATTTCCCTATTCATGTTGATCAAGTTGAACCTGTTGAAGTTTTGCATGCATTCATTTCACAACATTATTTGGAAGTTCCTGTTCCACCTACTTTGATTGCTTCTTATGCGATTGATTCAGAATTAATTTCAGCTTTGGTTGAGCAAAGCGGTATTAGTATCCATGTTGTGCATCAACCGCGTGAGCAACGTCGTGTGTGGTTGGAGATGGCACAACACAACGCCGATTTGCAACTGGCACGATTGTTGGCCGAAGAAGGGTCGCAACAAGCGCGCACGCGCGCATTGATTGACGCGCTCGATTTGGCGCCCGATGATGTGGATGGTTTTTTGGTTGAATGTTTTGATGTGTCGCATACCGCAGGTGAGGCCACGCAAGCATCTTGTGTGGTGTTTCAAAATCACAAAATGCAGTCGGCGCAATACAGACGTTATAACATCGAGGGCATCACGCCAGGCGATGATTACGCGGCGATGCGACAAGTATTGTCGCGTCGATACAGCAAGTTGGCCCAGGCCGTTCAAAATGGCGAAGCAAAATTTCCAGACTTAGTGTTGATTGACGGCGGTAAAGGTCAGGTCAGTGTGACTAAGGATGTATTTGAACAACTGGGTTTAGATTTGTCGCGAATTGTGGGTGTTGAAAAAGGTGAGGGCAGAAAAGTCGGTTTAGAAGAATTGGTATTTGCCGATGGCAGACCCAAAGTTGAACTTGGAAAAGATTCTGCTACCCTCATGTTGATTGCGCAAATTAGAGATGAGGCGCATCGTTTTGCAATCACAGGCATGCGTGCGCGCCGCGCAAAGGTGCGAACAGGTTCGAGCAAACTCGAAGATATTGCAGGCGTAGGTCCCAAAAAACGCGCCAAGTTATTGCAACGCTTTGGTGGTGTGCGGGGTGTGGCCCAAGCCAGTGTTCAAGACTTGTGTACAGTAGAAGGTATTTCCCATGATCTTGCGCAAGCCATTTATATGGCATTGCGTTAAATACACTTAAGACGGGTGAACAACTTTGACAAAAGCACCGCCTTGAAAAATCGCAACTGGATCATTGCTATCAATGACGGGTTGTTTTGCTTCAACCTCTGATCTAAAAATATCTGATGAATCTTTGGCGCGATAACCAATGTGTTTGGCGTGCGTGTTATCCCACCAAGTGGTTTGGTTGTCTGACATGCCGTAGATAATCGAGTGACCCACAATCGGTGCGGTGAGGGCTGCAACTATTAAACGTTCCAAATCGTCAAAACTCAACCAAGTGGCGAGCATGCGTCGATCTTTTGGAAATTCATAAGAAGAGCCAATGCGCAAACTCACGGTTTCTATACCCCATCGATCCCAATAGAGTTGCGCCAAATCTTCTCCAAAGGCTTTTGACAAACCATAAAAGCCATCGGGCTTTGGTGGCATGCGTGTGTTGACCACTTCATCTTGTCGATAAAAACCCGTCACATGATTAGAGCTTGCAAAAACAATACGCTTTACTTTTTGAATGCGTGCAGCTTCATACAAATTAACCATGCCCACAATATTGCTTGCCAAAATAGGATCCCACGGTTGCTCGGTGGATACACCACCCATGTGCACCACGGCGTTGACGTCTTTTAAAAGATCCAGCATTTGTTGCTTGTCTTCAAGTGACGCAATCACCACTTCTTCACCGATCTGTGCTTTGCCAATGTCTTTGCGATGACTCACGCGCAACACATCGCAATAGGCTTTGAGGCGCGGGCGTAAAACTTTTCCTAAATTACCATTGACGCCTGTTAATAACAAACATGGAATTTGAAGAGGAGACGCTGGAGTTTGGAGCATAAAAAACCTATAAAAAAATTAACGAACCATACAAGGCATTTTCGGATTGAATTTCCAGTTAGATATTAAAAATTGCATCGCAATTGCATCGTCTCTCGCACCCAATCCGTGTTTTAAATACAGTTGATGCGCGCGTTCAACCGCTTGCATGTCCAAGGTTACACCGAGCCCTGGTTTTTTGGGAACATCCACATAACCTTCTTTGATTTGCAAAGGAAATTGCGTTAAGAATTGACCGTCTTGCCAAATCCAATGCGTATCGATGGCGGTTACTTTTCCAGGAGCCGCCGCCGCACAGTGTGTGAACATCGCCAGCGACACATCAAAATGATTGTTGGAATGCGATCCCCATGTGAGGTTGTACATCTGGCACAATTGCGCTACGCGCACCGATCCTTGCAAGGTCCAAAAATGTGGATCTGCCAAAGGAATATCAACCGATTGCAATTGAATGCTGTGAGCCATTTCACGCCAATCGGTAGCGACCATATTGGTGGCTGTTGGTAATCCTGTCGCGCGTCTAAATTCTGCCATCACTTCGCGACCCGAATAAACACCTTCAGCACCGCAGGGGTCTTCTGCGTACGCCATAGCTTGTCGGTGATCTTTTAATAAACGAATCGCGTCTTTGAGTAACCATCCACCATTGGGGTCTAAGGTGATTCTTGCTTTTGGAAAATGCTCGTGCAATGCCAAAATAGCTTCGACTTCCTCTTCGCCACGCAACACGCCGCCTTTGAGCTTGAAATCTTGAAAACCATATCGCTCTTGCGTGGCCTGTGCAAGCTTGACGATCGCTTGTGGTGTCATCGCCTCTTCGTGTCGCAAACGAAACCAATCGTTGTCAGATTCGAGTTCACTTTGATAGGGTAGATTGGTTTTTTTTCGATCGGCCACATAAAACAAATAACCCAACATTTGTACACGCTCGCGTTGTTGTCCGTCGCCGAGTAATGCGCACAAGGGTACTTGCAAATGCTGTCCTAATAAATCGAGTAACGCACTTTCAACCGCAGTAACCGCATGAATCGCTACGCGCAAATCAAAGGTTTGATTGCCGCGTTCACCGCTATCCAAATCTGCAAAACGCTGACGCATGGTGTTGAGTACATGGTTATAGTTGCCAATCGATTGACCCACGATCCATTGACGCGCATCTTCTAATGCCTTTCGTATTTTTTCACCACCGGGTACTTCGCCGATGCCAGTGTGTCCACTGTTGTCGGTGATGATGACCAAGTTGCGTGTAAAAAATGGCCCGTGCGCGCCGCTCAAGTTCATGAGCATTCCATCGTGTCCTGCGACAGGAATGACTTGCATGTGGGTTGCAATCGGTGTGGAGTGAGAGGGTGTTTTCATGTTTGGATTTTCTTTGTGCATATGCTACATCCGCTAATTAGGTGAGCAATGAGTATGAAAGTATTGATTGCCGGGTTTACCCTCGGTGGATGGTGATTTTGGGTGACTAATATCAGTTGTTTTAAACATCATAAGCATGGAGAAAGTTATGAAATTCAAACTCACGTTGATTGCAATGCTCACTGGTTGTCTAGCAATGGGCGCACAAGCCATCGAGTTTCGCTCTGCGGATACACACAATGCAGACGATTACCCAACGGTTGTTGCGGTTAAGCACATGAGCGAAGTTCTTGAAAAAATGAGTGGTGGCAAACACAAAATCAAAGTGTTTAATAAAGCCGCCTTGGGTCAAGAAAAAGAAACCATCGATCAAGTTAAAATTGGCGCACTCGATTTCACACGTGTGAATGTAGGTCCCATGAATGGTATTTGCCCCATGACGCAAGTACCCACCATGCCATTTTTATTCAGATCAGTGGATCACATGCGTCACGCGCTTGATGGCCCCGCTGGAGAAGAAATTTTAAAGAGCTGTGAGTCAGCAGGTTTTGTTGGCCTGGCTTTTTATGACAGCGGCGCACGTTCCATTTATGCCAAAAAAGCGATTAAAACAGTGGCTGATGCCAAGGGTTTAAAAATTCGTGTTCAGCAATCAGATTTATGGGTGGCATTAGTCACTGCAATGGGTGCGAATGCAACGCCGATGCCTTATGGTGAAGTTTATACAGGCCTCAAAACAGGTTTGATTGATGCCGCTGAAAACAACATCCCTTCATTTGATACAGCCAAGCACGTTGAGGCAGTCAAGATTTATTCAAAAACAGAGCACTCGATGGCGCCCGAAATTTTGGTCATGTCAAAAGTTATTTGGGATAAGCTGCCTAAGGCTGAGCAAGACATAGTTCGCGCAGCTGCCAAAGAATCGGTCACTTTCCAGCGAAAAAAATGGGACGAACAAGAAGCCAAATCATTGGCCAACGTCAAAGCCGCTGGCGCTGAAATTGTCGAAGTCGACAAGCGATCTTTTCAAGCCGTCATGGGCCCTGTTTACGATAAATTCATGACTACCGCTGATATGAAGCGTTTGGTGAAGGTTGTGCAAGACACCAAATAAGTAGCGAATGTTTACACGCTTTTGCGCCGCCGTCTCCAAACTGAGTTTGGTTTTGGCGGTTATTGGTTTATTGGCTGTCGTTGTGTGTGTTCAGTGGCAAGTATTTGGCCGCTACGTTCTCAATGACACACCTACTTGGGCTGAATCCCTGGCGATGTTGATTGTTTTATTTGTCACCGCATTCGGCTTGGGTGTGGGTGTGCGTGATGCAGGTCATATCGGATTGGAATCCTTGGTTGTTTTATTGCCCGACCAATGGCGTCATCGCATTGAAATTTTAATTCACGTACTAGTTGGTATTTTTGGATTTTTAATGATTCAAGGTGGATGGTTGTGGGCTAGCGCCAAATGGAATGAAAAAAAACCGATGCTGCCCGTGCCTGATGGGATTGATTATGTTCCTGTGATCATTGCTGGTTGTTTGATTCTTTTATTTTCGATTGAACACGTGATTGCTTCATTGCGCGGTGAAGTGGTGGAGCCTTCATGGAATTAACTGTATTGGGTGTGTCTTTCACACTCTTGCTTTTGTTGGGCGTGCCTGTTGCATTTGCAATTGGCTTGTCTTCTGTGGTCACCATCGTCGCTTCAGGTTTACCCATCGCAGTAATATTTCAAAAAATGGTCGGTGGCATGCAAGTGTTTTCATTTCTTGCGATTCCATTTTTTGTGTTTGCGGGCGAGCTCATGCTGTATGGCGGCATTGCCGAACGCATTGTGCGATTTGCAAATAGTTTGGTGGGGCACGTACGCGGTGGCTTGGGTATGAGCAATGTCTTGGGTTGTACTATTTTTGGTGGTATTGCAGGCTCTCCATTGGCCGATGTATCGGCGATTGGTTCGGTCATGATTCCACTCATGAAAAAAGAAGGCTACGACGCAGACTATGCGGTCAACGTCACCACCCATGCTGCGTTGGTTGGCGCCATCATGCCCACATCGCACAACCTCATCATCTTCACATTGGCAACATCTGGCATTGCATCGGTGAGTATTTTGGGATTGATCTTGGCAGGATTGGTACCCGCCATTATTTTGACCTTATGCAATTTGGCTGCCGCGTATTGGGTGGCCGTTAAAAGAGGTTATCCCACGCACGGAGAATTCAAAGGATGGGGTGAAGTGTTATCTGCATTCACCGCATCACTGCCAGGCTTGTTGGTCATCGTCATTATTTTGGGTGGCATATTGTCAGGCGCATTCACTGCTACGGAGTCAGCGTCAATTGCTGTTGCATGGGCCTTGTTCATCACCGCATTGGTTTACAAATCTCTCACCTGGTATAACTTCATCAAAGCGTGTGCAAAAGCATGCAAGACCACGGGTGTGGTGTTGTTGTTGATCGGTATCTCGAGTGCGTTTGGTTATTTCATGGCCTTATACGAAGTGCCGCAAAAAACAGGTGAATTGATGAAGATGGTGAGCGATACGCCATGGGCCATCTTTTTAATGATTAATGTGTTGTTGTTTATCTTGGGAACGTTTTTAGATATGGCGGCCACTATTTTGATATGTACGCCTATTTTTATGCCTATTGCGATGCAGTTTGGCATGGACCCCTTGCAGTTTGGTATTTTGATGTTGATCAATTGCGCATTGGGATTGAATACACCGCCTGTGGGTACTGTTCAGTTTGTGGGTTGTGCAATCGGTGAAATATCGGTGGGACAAGTAATGCGAACGATCGCGCCTTTCTATGGTGCTTTAGGTATGTGCTTGTTATTGGTTACTTATGTGCCAGCATTCTCTCTGTGGCTTCCTAATTTGATGAAGTGATTATTTAATAATGGCAGATGTAATCCCACGCGTGATTCGAATGCATGCCAGCGACAATGTAGCGATTGTTGCAAACGATGGTGGCTTGCCTGCGCAAACATCGATTATTGGTTTTGATCAATCAGACCCAATTACATTGATTCAAAAAATTCCTCAAGGACATAAAGTATCTTTAAAAAATATCGCTACAGGCGATGCAATTAAACGATACAACGTCATCATTGGTTGCGCAAAAGAAAATATTCCAATGGGTGCTTGGGTACACGAAAAATTATTGGAGATGCCCAAGGCGAAAAAATTCAATGATTTGCCGATGGCAACGCAAAAAGCGCCGACAACAGTGCCGCTAGAAGGCTACACCTTTCAAGGTTATCGCAACGCCGATGGGTCGGTGGGTACGCGAAATATTTTGGCGATCACCACAACAGTGCAATGCGTGGCGGGTGTGGTGTCACATGCGGTTGAAAAAATCAAAAAAGATTTGTTAGTACTTTATCCTAATGTCGATGATGTTGTGGGCTTAGAGCACAGTTATGGTTGTGGTGTGGCTATCGATGCGCCCGATGCCATCATTCCGATACGCACCTTGCGACACATCAGCAGCAATCCTAATTTTGGTGGTGAAGTGATGGTGGTGAGTTTGGGGTGTGAAAAATTACAACCCGACCGTTTGTTGCCACCTGGTAGTTTTCCTATTGAACATTTAAAGCCCTCGCAAACAAGACCCGATACCGTGTGTTTGCAAGATGCCGAGCACGTGGGTTTTATGTCGATGATTCAAAACATTGTCGATAGTGCCAAGCCTCATTTGGAGCGACTGCAGCAACGTCTCCGTGAAACTGTTCCTGTGAGTGAGTTGGTGGTGGGTGTTCAGTGCGGTGGAAGCGATGCATTCAGTGGCGTTACTGCCAATCCTGCTGTGGGTGCTGCAACCGATTTGTTGGTGCGTGCAGGGGCTACCGTTATGTTTTCTGAAAATACAGAAGTGCGTGATGCGGTGGATCAACTCACATCGCGCGCTATCAACACACAAGTTGCCCAAGACATTGTGCGCGAACTCGATTGGTACGATCGCTATTTAGAACGCGGTCATGTTGATCGATCGGCCAACACCACGCCAGGTAATAAAGCGGGTGGCTTGTCAAATATAGTTGAAAAAGCCATGGGCTCAATTATTAAAAGTGGTACGTCGCCCATCTCTCATGTTCTGACACTCGGAGATAAGCTCAAGCCCCATCAAAAAGGTTTGGTATTTGCTGCAACCCCTGCCAGTGATTTTATTTGCGGTACGTTGCAATTGGCCGCTGGTATGAATCTGCATATTTTCACCACGGGACGCGGTACGCCTTATGGATTGGCGGCTTGCCCAGTCATCAAAGTCGCGACTCGCACCGAATTGGCCACACGTTGGTATGATTTAATCGATCTCAATGCGGGACTCATTGCCGACGGACAATCAACCGTTGAAGAAATGGGTCTTCAATTATTTGAGATGATGTTGGATGTGGCCAGTGGTAGCCCAACTTGGTCAGAAAAATGGAAAATTCACAACAGTTTGGTTTTGTTCAATCCCGCACCTATCACTTGAAGTAAACAACATGACAACACACACACCATCAGCCAATGACACGGCTCAATTGCCCGCAGCTTTGGGCATGTTCAATCTCACAGGCCGAATTGCTTTAATCACTGGATCAAGCAGCGGCATTGGTTACGCGTATGCGGCAGGTTTGCTTCATGCTGGCGCCCATGTGATTTTGAATGGACGTCAAGCCGATAAACTCAAAAAAGCGGCGGCCAAAATAGCACAAGAATCAGGCGCACCCGAGCGTGTGCATGCACAAGATTTTGATGTAACTGATGAAGCGTCAGTTCATGCAGGTATTCAAAGCATCATTCAACAGCACGGTCGTATTGATGTACTCATGAACAACGCAGGCATGACATTTCGATCACCCCTCGAAACTTTTCCGCCCGAGCAATGGCGCAACATTATGCGAACCAATTTAGACAGTGCTTTTTATGTGTCGCAAGCCGTTGTGCCACACATGATCAAAAGCAATAAAGGAAAAATCATCAATACCTGCTCAGTGATGAGTGAGCTGGGCAGACCCGGTACCGCACCCTACACAGCGTCCAAAGGTGCACTCAAAATGCTCACCAAAGGCATGGCTATTGATTGGGGCAAGTACGGCATTCAAGTCAACGGCATTGGCCCTGGTTATTTCAAAACTGAATTGACACAAGCTTTGGTCAACGATGAGAAATTCAGTTCTTGGTTGGTAGCTCGCACACCTGCCAATCGATGGGGTCAAGTAGAGGATTTGGTGGGTGCGGCTGTATTTCTCAGCAGCGACGCATCCAATTTTGTAACAGGACATATTTTGTACGTTGATGGTGGCGTCACAGCTGCGCTTTAAAATTTTTATGGGTTAAGGAGTATGGTTATGCCACAAGCACTCGTCATTCATGCTGCACGCGATTTGCGATTAGAAGAAATAGCGTACGAAAAATTAGAGCCCCACCAGGTACGCGTACAAATGCGCGCAGGTGGCATTTGTGGTTCAGACTTGCATTATTTTCAACACGGTGGATTTGGTACGGTACGTGTGAAGCAACCCATGGTGTTGGGGCACGAAGTTTCAGGTCAAATTTCTGAAATAGGTTCTACTGTTCAATCAATCAAAGTGGGTCAGCGTATATCGATCAGTCCCAGTCGTGCGTGTGGCCATTGCGAATACTGTCAAAAGGGTCAGCACAACCATTGTTTAAATATGCGTTTTTATGGAAGTGCCATGCCTTGGCCGCATATTCAAGGCGCGTTTCGTCAAGAAATGATTATTGAAGATTGGCAAGCACACGTCGTTGAAGACCATGTGAGCGATGGTGAGGCGGCGATGGCTGAACCCTTATCGGTTGCTTTGCATTCCGTCAATCGTGCGGGGCCCCTTTTGGGTAAACGCGTGTTAGTTACAGGTTGTGGCCCTATTGGTTCTTTGATCGTGATTGCCGCAAGACGTGCAGGTGCAGCAGAAATCGTGGCCACCGACATCACCGATCAAACCTTGGCGCGTACGCGTCAAGTGGGTGCCGATCACACCGTTAATATGGCCACACAATCCAATGGATTAGATGCATACAAGGCCAACAAGGGATATTTTGATGTCTTGATTGAAGCCAGTGGCAATGAACAAGCACTACGTGCGGGTTTTGAAGTACTCAAGCCACGAGGTATTTTGGTCAATGTGGGAACAGGCGGTGAAATTTCTTTGCCACTCAATGTGTTGGTTGCCAAAGAATTTGATATGCGTGGCTCGTTTCGTTTTCACGAAGAGTTTGCATTGGCGGTTGAGTTGATGAATAAAAAATTAGTCGACGTTAAACCACTAATTAGTCACAGCGTGCCCTTTAGAGACTTTGAAAAAGCATTTGCACTTGCTGCAGATCGCCATCAATCGATGAAGGTGCAACTTAATTTCGCTTAAATGCGAATCACTTCGAGCAATCGATCAAGACCGCCTGTTTCAATCACAATCATCGCTTGCTCGCAAACCTTGGGTTTGGCGTGGTAGGCCACTGACAAACCCCCTGCGTTTGCACAAGCGGTCATCATGGGTAAATCGTTCGCGCCGTCTCCCATGGCAATCACTTGATTCATAGCGATACCCAAATCAGTTGCGGTTTGCATCACCATGCGACGTTTCTCTTCACCGTCGCAAATATCGCCCCAACTTTGATCGACCATTTTTCCGGTGAGTAAACCGTCTTCGATTTCAAACATATTGCTTCGTGTGAAATCAATGCTCAAGGTATCACGCACGCGGTCGGTAAAAAAAGTAAAACCACCGCTCACCAACACAATTTTGAGTCCTGCTTTTTTGCAAGCCATCACCAAATCTTGCGCGCCAGGATTGAGTTGGAGTCGATGTTGGTAAACCTCGTTCAATGCCGATTCGGGTACACCTTTTAAAAATTGAACGCGCTGCCTCAAGCTTTCTTTGTAATCGTTGATTTCACCGAGCATTGCTGCTTCGGTGATGGCGGCCACCTGTGCTTTGCGACCCGCAGCATCAGCCACTTCATCGATGCACTCAATATTAATGAGCGTGGAGTCCATATCAAACGCAATTAACTTGAATTGATTTAAAGACAGGGGTGGTTCAAAATGTTGAATATACAAACCAGCAGAGTATTCTTGAAGCGCCATAAAATTTACGTAGTGGAATTTGTTTTAGGAATTGGTTCGCCCAATGAACGCAAAATATCTCTCACCATTTGTGCGCGATCTTTGGGATTGGGTAGTTCGCGTTCAATGCGAATCTTGTCGTTGCCAGCGAGTTTAATGTGTTTATTTTTTTGGACCAATGCCAAAACTTTCATCGCATCGATGGGTGGATTGGCTTGAAAGCTAATGAGTGTCACATGCGGTGTCGCGTCCACTTTAGCCACCCCATAGGGTTTGGCCAAAACACGCAGGCGATGGACGTCAATTAGCGTTTGTGTTTGCGGCGGTAATTTGCCAAATCGATCGATAATTTCCTCTAGCAAATCGTCGATTTGTTCCGATTTTTGCGCAGTAGCTAATTTTTTATAAAAAGACAATCGCAAATGCACGTCGCCACAGTAATCATCGGGTAAAAGTGCGGGTGCGTGCAAATTAATTTCGGTGGTCACATGCAAGGGACTGAGTAAATCGGGTTCTTCGCCATTTTTGAGTGCGCGAACGGCTTCAGACAACATTTCGTTGTACAACTGAAAGCCCACTTCCATCATATTTCCACTCTGATTTTCGCCCAGCACTTCGCCAGCACCACGAATTTCCAAATCATGCATTGCCAAATAAAAACCCGATCCTAATTCTTCCATTTGTTGAATCGCGTCTAATCGTTGCGTGGCTTGTTTACTCAAGCTTTGTAAATCAGGCACCAACAAATAAGCATAGGCTTGGTGATGACTGCGACCCACACGACCGCGCAATTGATGCAGTTGAGCCAATCCAAATTTGTCGGCGCGACTGATCAAAATCGTGTTGGAGGTAGGGACGTCAATACCTGTTTCAATGATGGTTGAACACAGCAAAATATGAAACCGTTGAGCCACAAAATCGCGCATGACTTGCTCGAGCTCTCTCTCGGGCATTTGGCCGTGTGCAATGGCAATACGTGCTTCTGGTATGAGCGTTTGCAAATTTTGTCTGCGATTTTCAATCGTTTCAACTTCGTTATGCAAGAAATAACATTGACCACCACGTTTGAGCTCACGCAATACCGCTTCGCGAATCACGCCAGCGCCTTCGGTTCGTACAAATGTTTTGATTGCCAATCTTCGTTGTGGTGCGGTGGCGATGACGCTTAAATCACGCAATCCTTCCATGGCCATACCCAATGTGCGTGGAATGGGTGTTGCGGTTAAAGTTAAAACATCAACCTCAGCGCGAATTGATTTGATGGTTTCTTTGTGTCGCACACCAAAACGATGTTCTTCATCGATGATGAGTAATCCCAAATCTTTGTATTTCACCTGATCGCTAATCAGTTTGTGTGTGCCCACAACAATATCAATTTGACCCTCGGCCAAACCTGCAATGGCTGTTTTAATTTCTTTGGCACTGCGAAAGCGACTCATCTCTGCAATTCGAACAGGCCATTTGGCAAAGCGATCAACCAATGTTTGGTAATGTTGTTCAGCCAGCAAAGTGGTTGGCGCAAGAATCGCTACTTGCTTGCCGCCCATTACGGCGACAAAAGCCGCGCGCAATGCGACTTCTGTTTTTCCAAATCCCACATCGCCACAAACCAATCGATCCATTGGGCGCGGGCTGATCATGTCTTGAATGACTGCATGGATTGCCGCGCGTTGATCGGGTGTTTCATCAAAACCAAACGCATTGGCAAATGTTTCGTAATCTTGTGGTGTGTATCGAAACGCATGCCCACTGCGCGCCGCGCGTCTGGCATAAATATTAAGTAATTCAGCTGCAGCATCGCGTACTTGTTCAGCTGCACGACGTTTGGCTTTGTCCCATTGACCCGATCCCAGTCGGTGTAAGGGCGCTTGATCAGGACTCACACCGCTGTAACGACTAATCAGATGCAATTGACTCACAGGTACATATAGTGATGTTTCGTCTGCATATTCCAAATGCAAAAATTCTTGCAATACAGGCAATCCGTCTTCACCGACACCTTGCCCCATATCCATATTGATGAGGCCTTTGTAGCGACCAATGCCATGCATGCTGTGAACAATAGGGTCGCCTACTTGAAGTTCAGACAAATCTTTGATCAAAGACTCAACGTCGCTCACCTGTTCTTGTTTGCGACGGCGTCTCGAACTTGGCCCCGCAGCAAACAATTCGGTTTCAGTGACCAAATCGATTTTGGCTTCAAGCCACGTGAAGCCCACTTGCAGCAAGCTCGTTGCAATGCCGACGGATTCCGTACTTTCTAAAAATTCTTGTAACGATTCAAAGCTTGGCGGATTCAATCCACTGGCTCTTAAAAAATCAAGCAGACTTTCACGTCGGCCATCACTTTCAGCCAAGATCAACATGCGACGCTGACTTATTTGTCGATGTGTATGCAAACGATTGAGTGGATCGTCGGTGCTGCGTTCAACCGTTAATTCAGGAATGGGGCGAACCCACTCCATCTCACGACTTGCATCTGGAATTGTTTTAATTAAAAACTGCGCATGCGAATTCATGCGCGTAAAAAACTGCTCCGCACTTAAAAATAAATGAGTGGGCGACAAAACAGGTCGATCGGGGTCTCCTTGACTCAGACGAAATCTGTCTTGCGTATCTTGCCAAAAACGTCCAAGCACGGGTTCTAAATCACCGTGAAGGCCGATCACTGCATTTTCACCCAAATAATCAAAGACAGTGGCTGTTGCTTCAAAAAATAAAGGTAAATAATATTCAATACCTGATGTTGCAACGCCATTGCCCATATCTTTGTAGATGCGACTGCGTGTGGGGTCACCCTCCAACAGTTCGCGCCAACGACTTCTAAACATGGCCCGCGCTGCGACATCCATTGGAAATTCACGACCAGGCAGCAATCGAACTTCGGGCACAGGATACAAACTGCGTTGCGTATCAGGATCAAATGTGCGTATCGAATCGATTTCGTTATCGAATAAATCAATACGATAAGGCATTGGTGAGCCCATCGGAAACAAATCAATCAAACCGCCTCGCACCGAGTATTCGCCTGGACTCACCACTTGTGAAACATGGCTATAACCCGCCATGGTGAGTTGCTCTTTGAGCTTGGCCTCGTCTAATTTTTGTTTGACACGAAAATGAAACGTGTAAGCCGCTAAAAACGAAGGCGGTGCTAAGCGATAAAGTGCAGTGCTCGCAGGTATCAAAACCACATCGGCTTGGCCTTGTGAAATGCGCCACAAAGTTGCCAATCGCTCGCTGATCAAGTCTTGATGCGGCGAGAATGTGTCGTAGGGCAATGTTTCCCAATCGGGAAATAGCACGCATTGCAGATCGGGCTCGAAAAACGCTATTTCATCCAACAAGCGTTGAGCGTCAGCAGCGTCAGAGGTAATGATGGCCACGCGTTGGCCCGATTCGCGTCGTTTGGCGCTCCATTGGGCCAATAAAAGGGCATCGGCCGAGCCAGGAGGACGGGCTTGAAGAAATCGTTTTCCGGGTGTCAGAGAGGGAAATTGCATCAAAAAAGGCCAAAAAATAGCAAAGCCCCCTGTTTTAACAACAGGGGGGGTCTCAGCATGATTTTAGAATGCGTTGAATAACAAGGGTTTTGATATGGTGGATTGGGAAGATTCTGTCTATGTCGTGGTGCCATGCGCGGGCCATGGAAGTCGTGCGCAAACCGATCAACCCAAGCAATACATGGTCTTGAACGATCAACCTTTGGTTATGCATACCCTCAATGCTTTTAGTGCAGTCAAAGGCATTGCAAAAGGTGTTTTAGTGGTGTCGTCTGAAGATTCATACATCGACGCATTGATACAAAAATTTCCACAACCACTTTTTTCAGTCAGCTATACGGGTGGTGCAACGCGAACGGCCAGTGTTTTATCAGGTTTGGTACAACTTCAAAAACTCGGTGCAAAAAATAAAGATTGGGTGATGGTGCACGATGCCGCGCGCTGTTTAATCACGCCCGATTTAATTGAATCATTGATGCGCGCGTGTCGCTCTGATGATGTTGGTGGATTATTAGCTTTGCCATTGGCTGATACGCTCAAATCGGAAATCCATGGACGTGTGGCATCAACACTCAATCGATCCGACAAATGGTTGGCTCAAACCCCGCAAATGTTTCGACTGGGTCTTTTGATGCAAGCCTTGAGTCGCGACAATCAAACCGCAACCGATGAAGCGAGCAGTATGGAGTTATTAGGACATTCGCCCTTGCTGGTCAAGGGTGCTACATTTAATTTCAAAGTCACATTTGCAGAAGATTTTGATTTGGCTCGTGCAGTTCTTCAATCGCGATTCCAACACAACACAGGTTTAAAAAAAGGTTCATCGCTATGACCCCTCATCAACTCAGAATTGGCCAAGGATGGGATATTCATGCATTGGTCGAAGGAAGGCCATTAATTATTGGCGGCATCCACATCCCTTTTCATTTGGGACTTGATGGTCACTCAGACGCCGATGTTTTGTTGCACGCCATCACCGATGCGTTAATCGGCGCCGCAGGTTTGGGTGATATCGGCAAACATTTTCCTGATACCCACGCTAATTACAAAGGCGCTGATTCTTGGATGTTGTTGCAAAAAACAGGACAACTACTTGAAAGCAAGGGTTGGGCAATTCAAAATATTGACAGCACAGTGATTGCGCAAGCGCCCAAATTGGCCACTTACATTCCACACATGCAAGAAAGAATTGCCCAAGCGCTCAATTTACAAATTTCACAAGTGAATGTAAAGGCCAAAACGGCTGAAAAATTAGGACCGGTGGGAGCGGGGCAAGCCATAGAGGCGCAATCGGTTGTATTGATTGGTTGTCGTTGATTTTCGATGACATTCAATGCGCTCACCATTTCACGAATCATTCATTGATGATCTTTGTCCAATTTTTAAAATAAATGCATCATGTGCGAATCGATCAAATTGAGTTCGGCGATTGATTGATTTGACTCAATGGCTTTGTGTTTTTCGGATAAGCCAAAAAGCAAATCTTTGGGATTGACTCTGAGCCAATTGGTCAGCACTCTTAATTTGTCTTTTTTGGGAAGAGATATGACAATCAGCTAATTGCGAGGAGCGTGTGGGGTGATGCCAGTGCCCCAATAACGCAAATTAATCCATTGGCTAAAACTGTTGCAGAGGTTTTGAACCTGGCCTGTCGCATGGCATTGCGAAGTCGATGAGCGAAGGCTTGAGTTTCGTGTTGATGCACAGTGTTTTTCATACGATCCTTATCATTCAATTTTTAACGAACGACAAGCATAAAAGATGACCCATTGATAATCAATCAACCTGGAAGGTGATACGTGCATGCTTTTTATGGAACAAATACATAGCCAATCCCCCAAACTGTTTGTATGTGTCGGGGTCTATTGGGATTTTTTCTATCAATTTCCGTAAACGTGATACCTGCACATCTAAGCTTCTATCCAACGCGTGAAAGGGCCTTTGTCGTTTGAGAAGTGAGAGTTGATCGCGATCAAGTGTGATATATGGGCGAGTAATTTAGGTGGTCAGTAGCAAATATTCATGCGCTGTCAAAATTGTTGATTTGCCATAGTTTTAAATTTCTCTGAGAGCATGATTAAAAATCACATCGCCGATCGCGTAGATTTCCGTTGGCAACACTGCGTCCTCATGATGAAATTGATACGTCGATGAATCGCTTGTAAGCGCATCAATAATTCTCGAGGATGATACGGCTTGGCGATGTAATCATCCGCACCAAGTTCGAGTCCCGCGATGCGATCGGATTGTTCGCCTTTGACGCTGAGCATCACAATGCCAACACGTTGATCGCTTTTGCAAATCTCTTGGCAAAGACTCAAACCATCTCCATCAGGCAAAAGAATATCAAGCACAATCAAATGAAAATCATTGGGCTTCAAAAGTGACTTTGCTTTTTTTGCTGTATGGGCAATCGTCACCGTCATGCCGGCTTTTTCTAAATAGCTGGCAACAAATGCACTTGAAAGTTGATCGTCCTCAATAACGAGTACATGGATTGCCATTTTTCACTTCTTGAAAGATTGGGTTTATTGCGCCGCCCAACCACCATCCATATTCCAAGCAGCACCGCGAATATTATTTCCTGCTTCAGAACAAAAGAATACAGCAAGTTCGCCCAGTTCTTTGGGCGTGGTGAATTGCAAAGAGGGTTCTTTTTCATCTAACAATTGTCGTATTGCGTCTTCGTTGCTCATGCCTGATGAGGCAGCTTTTGCATCCACTTGTTTTTGAACCAATGGCGTCAAAACCCAACCAGGACAAATCGCATTGCATGTGATGCCCGTTGTGGCGGTTTCCAAAGCTGTGACTTTGGTGAGTCCGACCAAACCATGCTTGGCTGCGACATAAGCCGATTTTTGGGCCGATGCAACCAATCCATGAACCGACGCCACATTGATAATGCGGCCCCAATTTTTTTGACGCATATATGGAATTGCTAACCGTGATGTATGAAAAGAGCTCGATAAATTAATTGAAATAATCGCGTCCCATTTGGCAACAGGAAAATCTTCGATGTTTGCAACGTGTTGAATGCCCGCATTGTTGACCAAAATATCAACACCACCCATTTTCTTTTGTGCAAATGCCATCATGTCTTCAATCTCTGATGTTTCACTCATGTCTGCGCCATGATGCCAAACTTGAACACCTGTTTTTTTAATTTCAGCTATCGGTCCTTGTGTATCGCCAAATCCATTGAGCATAATGTCCGCACCTTTTTGCGCCAAACACAATGCAATTCCCAAACCGATGCCGCTGGTTGATCCAGTGACTAAGGCTTTTTTGCCTTTGAGAAAATAATCAGACATTGAAGCTCCTATCCATTACCATCTGTTATAGAGAGGGGATAGCCCCCTCATTGAACCCACAAGCTATTTTGCCTCAGACTGGGCTTGTGAATGACTCGAAATGATTGAATCAGCCCCCCCAGACCCATGAATTTTGCTGAACTGAAACCGCAACACGCGCCAACTGGCTTGATAGCCTTGGCCAGCGCACAAATGCCCGACGCGCCTCAGGCCTTGGAGCGGGCTCTTGCCTTTGCGGAGCCTTTGATATCCACGCAAACGCTGGACACGGGAGAAAACGTTCTGGTTCATGCTCAGGCTGTTGCGAACATACTCAAAGACATGGGCTGCACGGAGTCGATGCAGGCGGCCAGTTATTTGGTTTATGCCTGCGAGCATCTTAATAAACCTCAAGAAGTCATCGCCAAGGCCTTTGGTGAAAGTTATGCGGTGGTAGCCGTTGAAACCACTCAATTGGTGCGATTGCAACGACAAGCTCGCAACAAACAACATTTAGAAAAAAATTCTGCGCAGAATCAACGCATACAAACTGAAAACATTCGTCGCATGTTGATGGCGTTTTCAAAAGACTTGCGCGTTGTTTTGTTGCGGTTGGCTTCTCGATTGCAAACGCTGCGTTTTTTTGCCGCTACCAAAAAGATAGTTCCAGTTGGCTTGGCCGACGAGTCATTACAAGTGTTTGCAGCATTGGCTAATCGTTTGGGTATTTGGCAAATCAAATGGGAAATTGAAGATTTATCTTTTCGATTTTTAGATCCCGATACTTATCGAAAAATCGCTCAGCAATTAGAAGAAAAACGCACAGAGAGAGAAGCTTATATTTTTCAATTGCAACAGCAATTTGAAGTGGTATTAAAAGAACAAGGCATCACTGCAACGGTTGAAGGTCGACCTAAGCATATCTACAGCATTGTCAAAAAAATGCGAGGCAAATCACTCAACTTCGATCAAGTGTTCGATATCCGTGCACTCCGAGTGATTGTGTCAAGTGTTAATGATTGTTATGGCGCCTTGTCGTGGGTGCATGCTAATTTTCAAGCGCTGCAGGGTGAGTTTGATGATTACATTGCAAAGCCAAAGGCCAATGGCTATCAATCCTTGCATACCGTTGTAAGCGATCACTCAGGGCGACCCATTGAAATACAAATTCGTACTCGTGAGATGCACGGTCACGCTGAATATGGTGTGGCAGCACACTGGGCCTACAAGGAAGCTGGAACAAAAGGTTGTTCAGGTGTCTCGGCCAATAGCGCATACGATCAAAAAATTGCAGTATTGCGTCAACTGTTGGCTTGGGAGCGCGAACTCTCTACAGGTTCAGAATCTGTTCAAGCCACATCATTACAAAATGTTGACGATCGAATTTATGCGTTAACACCGCAGGCCGAAATTGTTGAGCTTCCATCGGGATCAACGGCAATTGATTTTGCATATACCGTGCACACCACATTGGGTCATCGATGCAGAGGTACCAAGTTGGATGGGCAAATGGTGCCTTTAAATACGCCGCTTAAAAATGGTCAAACGGTTGAAATCATTGCCATCAAAGAAGGTGGACCTTCCAGAGATTGGCTCAATCCCGATTTGGGGTTTTTAGTCAGTCATCGCGCACGCGCAAAAGTCAGGGCATGGTTTAACGCACAAGAAACCAAAGAAACCATTGCCAAAGGTCGCGAGCAAGTTGAAAAAATTTTGCAACGCGAAGGTAAAACAGCCATCAAACTAGAGGAGATAGCGTCTCAATTGGGTTTTGACAGCGCAGACGATTTGTTTGAAGTGGTGGGTAAAGACGAATTTTCATTGCGCAACATTGAAATTTTGCTCAAGCCCCCACAGCCTGTTAAAGAAATTGATGACATTCTTTTAGAAAAAGCATCGCGTCATCGACCAGCTAGTTCAAACGGAGGCGTTTTAGTTGTCGGCGTCGATTCATTGCTGACACAATTGGCCAAGTGTTGCAAGCCCGCACCCCCCGACCTTATTCGTGGTTTTGTCACGCGGGGTAAAGGGGTCAGCATTCATCGCAGCAACTGCAGTAATTTTTTAGAAATGTTCCAACGCAATGCGGGGCGTGTCATTGGCGTGGCTTGGGGCGTTACCAAAAACAATGAAACGCAAATTTATCCAGTCGATGTAGAAATCCAAGCTTTTGACAGGCAGGGATTGCTGAGAGATATTTCCGAGGTATTTGCGAAAGAAAAAATGAACCTGATCGGCGTCAAAACGCGATCTATCAAGGATATGGCGCACATGACCTTTAGCGTGGAAGTTTCATTGGTTTCGAGGCTGCAAAAAGTCCTCGAAATCATTCAAGACGTATCGGGTGTGAGGACGGCAAGAAGGCGCTAAGACGTGGGCTTAAGGGTGGTAGCAATAAACTGCTACAATATGAATCTAAAGAATTTAGGCGCGTAGCTCAGCTGGTTAGAGCACCACCTTGACATGGTGGGGGTCGTTGGTTCGAGTCCAATCGCGCCTACCAATATTCACTTGCTTATCGAGGTAGTATTTACTAACTAATATTGCTGAGTATTGAAAAGGTATTGAAAATCATTTTTCTAAAACTGGTGTTTCAGTAGTTTATTCATCACATTACTATTTCAAGGGTTGTTCTCTAGGGGGGGTGCCCTTTTGCCCATCCTGAGATATCGAGGGTTCTGCCTAGCCACATTTAAAGGGTTTTGGTAAATATCGGACTTCTGCAGATTTCATTGCTAAAAAGCACAATACTGACCTGCGTTTAAAAACTGATGTTTCGGTG
>Ga0114974_10000322_pt1 | contig 40758 bp, 47 predicted proteins | sample S_130206_EF_Meta_FD_87318 | JGI IMG/M metagenome (GOLD analysis project Ga0114974, IMG submission 87318) | Freshwater microbial communities from Lake Simoncouche, Canada to study carbon cycling - S_130206_EF_MetaG | ecosystem: Environmental > Aquatic > Freshwater > Lake | place: Lake... | reverse complement strand
GGACAGACAGATGAAATCGGGGCTGATGGCCGCCTGTTCGCAGGCGAACAAGGTGCCAGTGCGGCCAAAACCAACCGCTATCTCGTCGGCGATTAGATGCACACCGTATCGGTCGCAAGCCTCGCGCAGCATCGTCAGATAAACAGGGTGATACATGCGCATACTGCCAGCGCATTGTACCAGCGGCTCGATGATCACCGCACACACCGAATCGGCGTGTTTTGCCAGAGTTCGCTCCATGTCAGCGAAACGGCGGATTGAATAATCTTGCCAAGTTTCGCCGCTTTCACGATGATAGCAATCCGGCCCGGGTACCGTGATGACATCCATCAACAGCGGCGCATAGGTTTCCTTGTACAACGCAACATTGCCGACCGCCAGTGCGCCCAGAGTTTCGCCGTGGTAACTGTTTTCCAGCGTAATGAATTGGTTTTTTTGAGTTTTACCGAGATTGCGCCAGTAATGAAAACTCATCTTCAGCGCAACTTCGACGGCTGACGAACCGTTATCGGCATAGAAACATTTATCCAGTCCAGGCGGCGTGATTTCAACCAATTTTTCGGCTAATGTCACCGCTGCTTCATGCGTAAACCCACCGAGAATAACGTGTTCCAGAGTATCGAGCTGTTGCTTGACGGCCTGGTTGATGACCGGATTGGCATGCCCGAAAATATTTACCCACCAAGAACTGATTGCATCCAGATAGCGCTTTCCCTCGAAATCCTCCAACCAAACTCCCTGTCCAGATTTGATCGGAATCAACGGCACTGATTCGTGATCCTTCATCTGACTGCAAGGATGCCAGAGCACCTTCAAATCGCGTTGCACCATCGTTTGATTATTCATGAGTGACCACCGAAACCTGTTTGAGAATTCAAAAACCGAACCATTAATTTATTCGAAGTGTTTAACTTATTTACGCTTAACCTCAGTGTATGTTCAGCCGGTGCATTGCAATTGATCAGGCTGACGTGATCCAATTCGCCTAGAAGGCCCATTATGCTTAAGGCGCGATAGACACCAGCTATATGGACATGGCCCAGCACGAACTGAGTGAAGGAGTTTGCAATGGCAATGATCAGCTTGGAAAAATCCTCATTCTTTATGCCGGTGGCGCGCCAAAGTGTGTGTGTACCAGTCATGTTGATGCCCTGGGTGGAAATATGGGAATGGTATTGCGGCATGTTTAACCTCGGGGGTTTGAGAAACTATTGCAGGGAAAACCCTGCGTGTTATACGCACAAGGCAAGTCTTGTAATCCGGTATGGTGTTCAACGTCGGCGTTACGATGCAGGGTTGTTTTGGAGTTCACAGCTAGCCTTGAACGATCATTGTTGTCAACGATTATGGACAAAAATAGTGCAGCGCTTCAATGCGCACCGTAATGCGACTCGATATAACGTTCGACCAAAACCTGAAATTCTTCGGCTATTTTATCACCTTTCAAGGTAACGGTTTTGACGCCGTCCTCAAATACCGGTGCCACCGGTGTTTCGCCGCTGCCAGGCAGACTGATGCCAATGTTGGCATTTTTGCTTTCGCCGGGGCCGTTGACCACGCAACCCATCACCGCCACTTCCATGGTTTCCACGCCTTTGTATTTGTCTTTCCAGACCGGCATTTGATTGATCCCGCCACACTCAACAGGACACAAATTTTGTAAAATAGCCTTCACAAAATGAGGTGTCCAAAGATGAGATATAAATACACAGAAGCTTATAAAATGTCAGCAGTAAAAATGGTGCTGGAAGAAGAAAAATTGCCGGTCGAAGTTACTGCCAATTTAGGCATGCCAGCGGGGTTATTGTATAAATGGATTCGCCAATATAAAGGGATTGATTCGCAAGGAAAAACGAATGCCTTGCAAGAAGAAATTAAACAGCTTAAAAATGAACTCAAAGCATAACCAAACGCTTGCGCCTCATTTCTTGAATCGTCGATTCAAAGTGGATGAACCTAATCAAGTCTGGGTGATATGACTTCCATTTGAACAGATAGCGGGTGGTTATATTTAGCCACCGTCATTGATTTTTTTTCTCGCAAAGTCGTGGGTTAGTCTATGGCAATTAATACGTTGCCACGGCAAACCCTATATTTAAAATAGCTCTTCCTTATCATCAAATTTCACAAGTAAAGAGGCAAACTTATAAACCAAAACGCCTAACACAAAGCCAATCAAGCCTCCTGCTATTCCATCAAACATTAATGCTATAACCAAACCAATTACCGCATAAAGTAATAACGTGAAAATGATCATAAATCCCTTTATTGCTAATAAACGAATACAGTTTCAAATTAACCAAAGTAATTATTATATACACGCAAAAGATATTGGGGTAAGTTGATTTCACTCCTCATAATGTACCGTCATTTACTGGTTCAAACCTTTTGCGTATAACACGATTTTTAAGGGTGCAAGAGCTGAGATACGCGCAGTGGCATTTTTTGATATTGGAGGGAAGTAACAACAACAAAAAACTATCTCAGCCCTTTGCATTACATAAAACACTATCAACGTTGTTTTTCAACCGAACTGTTACCTCGCAACAATTCAAATTTAAAAAGATAAAATTCAATACATAATGTCATAACGATAACAACAACTAATACACTTATAGAATAATCGCCCATAATAAATCCTTATTTTTTTGTTAAATCAAAATAGCCTATTTATGATTTAGGTTAGTATCAGAACCTCTCAGTAGATTTAATCTACTGAGTACTACATGGTGCAAGAGCTGAAATCCACATAATGGCATTTTTTAATGTTGGAGCGAAGTAACAACAAAAAAATCATCTCAGCCCTTAGCATGGCATATAGAACACAATCAACTCTGATTTTCTACTACTCCATTACCGCGTAGCTATTCAATTTTTAAAAGATAAAACGCCACAACTAATGTCATAAAAACAATGACAACTAATAAGCTTTCTGAATAAAGTTCCATTATCAAATCCCCTGCTTTAGTTAAAGAAAATAGCGTATATATTGTTTAGTTTAGTAGCAGTGTCGCTTATGAAAGCATCAACTACCTCACTAAGCGCTAACTACTCATTAAGGCTGGCGTAATCAACAACGATAAGATTGCATACATCGCCGCTGCTGACGTATGTTTTTCTACTATTTCAATGCCTATTAAAGACACAAGTGGTACAAGCAAAATTATTATTAAAATACGCATCACATATCCCCAGTCAATTTCGTTCATAGCTAACACGAAATGAAAAAGTTATACGCCACGTCACTAAAATAAATGCCCAACAGTGCAATTCGTAATCTTTTTATTTCACGTTGGCTTTAGCATATAAAAACACACTAAATTAGTCAACATTATTTTACTCACGCCCTCACAATTTTTAACGCAATAACGAGCCAAAGAAACGGGGACTTATTATGTCTGGCTTGAAAACGAATGCGATCAGTCGCAGTGAAATATTTACGGCTATGCGCTAGATTTTGTTTGGGATAGATGAAAAAATTAAAACGTGGGCGAGGAAGACCTTCCGGTTCAACGAAAACGCAAATTGCTCTACGTGTTGACAATCATGTTCTCAATGCTTTCAAAGCATTAATGGTTATAAACGAAAAAATAAAGGGAACCCAGTCCAATCCCATAAGGAAGCCTAGACTGAAATCTTTAAAAAATAGCCCTACTAAACTCCTCACTCCAACGTCTCAAAGCCTCATCAACCAAGTGAAAAAGAATGCAGACAGTAACGCAGAATTTTCAATTTTATTGAGTGGCGTGAAAAGTTTGACGATGGGAGATTTTGTTTTGTAAGAACACCCTGCGATAATTAAAAAGCTGTAAATTTTCGAGATTTAGCAGCTTTTTTTATTCTCTATCACATCTATTGATGTTAATTATGTGCTGATATAAAAACAGTATCAAGAGTAGATTAGTTTCGCGTAATCCAATGAATTTCAATTGCTCATTTGATAAAATAAAAAAATGAATTTTTCAGTAATATGATCCAATCACTTATAGGAGTTTAAAAATGTTATTTACGCCCATTTACGCCGCTATTTTAGGCTTAGGTTTTGTTCGTCTCAGTTTTTTAACATTACGCCTACGTCGACAAAATAAAATTGCTTTAGGTGATGGAGGAAATCCACAGTTACTGCGAGCTATTCGAGTGCATTCAAATTTCGCTGAATATGTGCCAATTGCTCTCATTTTAATTTATATGACTGAATCAATTGGGGCGCCAATTTATTTAATTCATTTTCTGGGCATTTCTTTACTCATTGGGCGATTGTCCCACGCTTGGGGCGTTAGTCAAGAAAATGAGAATTTTAAATTTAGAGTGTTTGGTATGATTGCCACGTTTAACGCAATCATCGTTTCTTCTCTTTATATCCTTGTATCACAATTTATCTAATGACGCGCCTAAAATGAAACCAAGACCGCAACATTTTCAATTTTATTGAGTGATATAAAGTCATTTGACAAGACATTGGCCTTGAGTGAATTAAGATAAAATTTTAAAAAACAAATGCCGTCTTACCTCATGAACAATTGGGGGTAGTTCACAATTTAAAACGGCACTCATATTTCCTACTATCTCCGTTGGTAATTCTAGCAAAGCACGTCAAATAAAAAAGAAAAATCACCACATTATGCAAAATAATTTTCACAAAAAAATACGATTTTACTATTTATCAATAAGTTAAAAACAAATAACCAAGCTATTTAGTATGTAAATAATTTTAGTGTACGCAGACTTTGCGCAATACCCTTTTGCGTGCTGTGCTATTCATAAGAAAAGAAAAATAGAGACTTTTTTTGAATACCAAGACAATGTCTGTCAGAATGGAACAATAAAAACAGGCTTTTTATGAGCCAACAAAAGCGTCAAATTCAGATTACAAACAACATTACAAACAACATTACAAACAACATTACAAAATATGTTTGTATATTTTTTAAAATAAACAAATAAAAAAGCATGTTCTCCATAATTTCTTCACAATTTGCCCGTAGACTTTGTCTCAACTTAGAAATTTTAAAGATTACCTCCTCGGGGACATCGCTTGAGGAACGGTTTGAAAAATGAAATTTAAATTATTTGAAAAACTGTTCCTCCTTTTTTTCTCCATGATGCTATTGCTACTCAGCTTAGTTATCGTCGCAGTGCACTTCAATTTCCAGAAGGGACTCACTGCTTACCTTCAAAAAATAGAGCTACAAAAACTCGAGCCCTTTGCTCTTGAACTCAGTGAATTTTATCAAGTAGAACAAAACTGGGATAAATTACGCAATGAAGAAGCGTGGTCTACATGGGTAGCAAATTCATCACTAGCCAAAAATCCAAATTCATCCCTACCCGTTCAGTCGCCCTTACCTTCAGATGCGACATGGATTGATATGAGACGAATTTCAATTATTGACGAGAATAATGAGACCGTCATTGGAATAACGATACCACCCAATCCATTTAATTTCTCAACAGAATATAAACTGGCGATATCATCCAAAATCTTGCAAGACGATAAAATCAAGACCACTACCATCGGTTGGTTAATTGTCAAACCTAACCCCATTATTACGGATTTGCTGTTAGTCAATTTCATGGAAAGTCAGTTGCAAGGCTATTTATGGATTATGGCATTTGCGCTGTTGCTATCGCTATTTTTAGCTTTTTTGATGGCAAGGCAAATTTTATTGCCACTTCAAAATATTACGGCAGGTATGCGCCTACTCGCTACGGGGAATTTTTCAATTCAAATTCCTATTTCCAAAAAAAGTCATGACGAACTGGTCACACTCGCAAAAGATTTTAATATATTGAGCCGTGCTCTCGCACAAAGTGAACAAGCACGTCAACAATGGCTTGCCGACATTTCCCATGAACTGCGAACGCCTCTAGCCGTTCTTCGCGGTGAAATTGAAGCCTTAGTGGACGGTATTCGCGCCACAACCCCAGAGCGCCTTCAATCACTCGAACATGAAGTGCTCTCGCTCACTCGCCTCGTAGATGATTTATATCAACTCTCCCTTTCTGACTTAGGCGCGCTCGATTATCAATTTAATCCTGTTGAACTCGTGAGTCATTTCAAAATTTTAATTGTGAGTTTTCAAAATCGTTTTGCTAGTCGACATATACAGCTTGTTTTTCAATCTGAGGTGAACAACGCGACCTTGAATGGTGATGCCATGCGACTGGTGCAGCTACTCTCAAATCTACTTGAAAATAGTTATCGCTACACAAACGACAATGGTATTTGTCGCATCACACTTTTAGAAAAAAAAGATTTAATTATTATCTACGTTGACGACAGTGCACCCACTGTCGCTATAGAAGAATTACCGCTACTCTTCGAGCGTTTCCATCGCGTTGATAAATCAAGGCATCGACAAACGGGTGGCGCAGGACTTGGGCTTGCTATTTGTCATAATATTGTAAAAGCACATAACGGAAAGATTTATGCAACGGCATCTCAATTGGGTGGCGTGCGAATTGTCGTTGAATTGCCAAAATAGTAATTTTATGGATGCAATATGCTAAATAAGAAGATTTTAATCGTTGAAGATGAACCCAAATTAGCGCAATTACTGGCTGATTATTTAGCGCATGACGGTTTTAAAAGTCATATTATTGATGATGGCGATCATGTGATTAGTTGGGTTAAACACTTTTCACCCGATTTGATTTTAATGGATATTATGCTACCTAAACGCGATGGCATAAGTTTATGCAAAGAAATCCGCGAATTTTCAACGGTGCCACTCTTTTTACTCACAGCGCGAATTGGCGAAACAGACCGCTTAAAAGGCCTTGAGATTGGCGCAGACGATTATATTTGCAAGCCTTATAGCGCAAAAGAAGTGGTCGCCCGAATTAAAGCTATTTTTCGACGCCAGCAAAATTTTTCACCTGAGATGGCAACGGTTTCGGGGTTTAGCTTAGATAAAGTGAAATGCCATGCTTACTGCGAAGGCGTTTTGCTGGATTTAACGTTAAGTGAATTCCGCATTTTATCTACGCTGCTCGATAAACGCGGCAAAGTCTATTCACGTGCTAATCTGCTCGATGTACTTCATGAAGATGATCGCGATATTTCCGATCGCACCGTGGATACGCATATCAAAAATTTGCGTCAAAAATTACAAAAAATTACGGGTAAAAAAGACATTATTCAAGCCGTTTATGGCATGGGATATACCATTGAATAATCAAACAATGTCGCGTTTAAACCGCAATCGGCAGTCGATTTAATTCGTCTTTAATCAATTTCCAATGCGGCAGAAATTGCGTCATTAAACGATGAAAACGGGCGTTATGACTCGGTTCGAGCAGATGCACAAGCTCATGAACCACAACATATTCTAAGCACTCAATCGGCTTTTTTGCCAGTTCACTGTTAAATCTAACATTGGCTTTTGTGTAATTACAACTTCCCCAGCGCGTTTTCATTTTTTGCACAAAAAACTTTTTTACCTGCACGCCCATCACCGGTTCCCATTTTGCGATTAAAGGCGGCAACGCTTTTTTGAGTTCCTCACGCAACCATTCATCCATGATGGCTTGTTTTTGCGCGGTCGATGTTTTTGGTCGAACATACAATAAAAGTTCGCTATGCCCTAAACTGATTTTAGGACGTTCATCATGTTCAATTAGTTTGAGTAAATACCGTTTTCCCCACACATAATGACTTTCACGATCAATGCAATCACGCGGCGTTTCGCGTTGCTGCGTTGCAAACTTTTTTTGTTTTTGCTTAATCCAGCTTAATTTTGAAATCAAAAACACGCGAATCGTGTCTTGATTCATGTGCAAAGGCGCAGAAAGTTTGACCTGTCCACTTGGGTAAACGCTTAAATGAATGTTTTTAATTTTCTTTTGCGTGACCTCGACGACAATGTCATTAAGTTGAATGGCGTTTTTCATCGGCTTTAGTATTCCATTCCCCCGCGCAGTTCATCGCAGCTTTGCCAAAGTGAAGAATACAGCTCGGATTTTTTTAATGCCACTGATGAAGCTCCCTATTTTTTTAAATGGATGTCGAAAAAATACCCATACTACAAACAAACCAAACCATCAGTCAAAGAAAAACCGCTCATAATGGCGGTTTCCTTAATGCTGAAAAATAAAACTTGGCGCGATATATGCTTACACAATATAAAGGTACCTCCTACCTGACTGCCTCAGAAATGAGGCTTTTTTTATCGCTATTTTTGACAGTAAGGAGGACACACACAGAAATTATTTTTTCTCGAAATAGTAATAATTACCGAATTTACCTTTTAAAGTCATATTAGTGGCTGTTTTATCCACTAAAGTGTAAGCATCGAAGCGTGAACTACCCACTTGCGTGACTTTTAATTTACCTTCTTCGATTTCGTAAGGCACAGGAGGTTGATCGTAGTAAATTCCTTCACGGGGGATATGTAAAATAATTAATTTATTATCTTTGAAAATCCAAGTATCTTCTCTTGGAATCGATTCTTTATCGGTTAATGAGTTTTTGCTGTATTGTAATTTCCATTTACCTTCTACTTCTTGAGTGGATTCTAAGGTAATATCAGCATAAACAACGCTAGTGGTTGAAGCAAGTAAACAGATAATCGCAGCTAAATTCGCTTTTTTCATTAAGAAGGTCTCATGTTAGTTAGAATGGCATATTGCGTTATAATTTTTTGAATACGCTAAAAAGCACTCAGCAAGCGTCTTAGTGATTATGCGCTTGAAAGTGGACGATAGACAGGTTTTGTTTTAATTGATTTAAAATATTGAGGGCAATCAAATGGACAATCGACATTTTGTAAATCAACACGTAATTTCGCCCCCCTTTCCTGCGCATTTGGAGCGCATTATTGTGGCATTGGGTTGCTTTTGGGGCGCTGAAAGACGATTTTGGCAACAAAAGGGCGTTTACAGTACCGCCGTTGGATACATTGCCGGCAACACTGAAAATCCAACCTATAAAGAGGTCTCTACGGGTTTAACTCATCATGCTGAGGCGGTACACATTGTTTTTGATCCGAACTTAGTGACATTAACTGAATTGCTCAAAGTCTTTTTTGAATCGCACGATCCCACGCAAGGAATGCGACAAGGTAATGATGAAGGCACGCAATATCGCTCAGGCATTTATACCTTAAATCAGCAACAACAAGCACTTGCGATAGCTGTAAAAAATTATTATCAAGAACAATTATCAAAAAGACATTTTTTGTCGATAACCACTGAAATATTGCCCGCGCCAACATTTTATTACGCAGAAGATTACCATCAACAGTATTTAGCCAAAAACCCAGATGGGTATTGTGGTCTGCGTGGTTGTGGTGTCGATATGGATTTAAACGCGTTCGAAAAAGAACATAAAGAATAGTCAAGGATACGTATGCACATTTGGGTTGATGGTGATGCCTGCCCTAAAGCCATTAAAGACATTTTATTTAAAGCGGCGGAGCGCAAACAAATTGCACTCACGATGGTTGCCAATCAGCAAATACAACTTCCGCCATCGCGTTTTATTAAAATGCTGCAAGTGAGCGCGGGGTTTGATGTCGCGGATTCTAAAATCGTTGAGCAACTCAGCGAGGGGGATTTAGTGATTACAGGCGATATTCCACTTGCCAATGACGTGATCACAAAAGGCGCACATGCACTCAATCCGCGAGGTGAAATGTATAGCCATGAAAACATTAAAGAGCGACTCAATATGCGTGACTTTATGGATACGCTACGCTCAAATGGGGTTCAAACGGGAGGACCTGCGCCATTATCAGCGCGAGATATTCAAGCCTTTGCAAATCAATTGGATAAATTTTTAGCGCAAATAAAATAAGCGCGACGTTGGCGCATTGACGTGTGAATTGTTATGCTATTCATGCTTAATGCTTATCAATTTTAAAATAGATGGAAAAAACATATGTCATACTGCTCAATTAACTTTTGCGATAAATCGTCCAGTCGATTTAGAGACGGAGCAGAGTATTGTCAATTGCATTTTGACCAACTCAATGAAATTGCTGCCGCTGAACACGGTTTTTATATCGCAGAACGCAATTTAGCACGTTACTATTTCACTGCTGATTATGAATTTTACAAACAAGAATTCAGCAAACTTGAAAAGTACTATCGACATCTCAAACGTCAATTAACTGAAAAACAAGAAGCATGGCGCATGATGTATGGCCCTGATCCATTTGTGATTTCAGAAGACACGCTACTGCTCAAACAAATTGAAAAACAAGAATTTTTCATCAACGACAAACGTGAAAACTTAAATCGCAGTATTCTCGCGTTCTTAGAATTACCCGAAGAGCGACGCCTAGAAGAAAGTCGTAATTTGCAACTTGATTTACTTCAAGGGTTATTTTTTCTCAAAGAAGCCTCAAGTGAAGATAGATATCGCGTATTTACCCGCAAAAATAATATTTTCAATTCCAGTACCCTACGCGCTCAATTTATCCTAGAACTGCACAAACGTGTCTTTCAAGAACACGATATTGTCTGCCGTTATTTGTCGCGTATTGATCGCTGGGCAAATTGGAATGAGGCGGTTTTCTTTTGTGATTGGAATGAAGTCTTCGAGCGTATTAACGACGAACTTTGTACCCATCTCAAGCGTGAGCATGACGAACTCAATCTACTTGACGCCGTCACAGACGACGACTATTCCCGATTGAACCAAACTCACTCCCTATCTGACACTGAAGGTGAAAGTCAACGTGAAATACCCAGTCGCCTTGAGCTTATAGAAAACAAGAAAACCATCATTGCGTTTTTTGAGCAGCTGCAAACCGATTTTGATAATTGGCTATTACTTGAAAACTATCGTTTTTCCCAAGAGCAAATTAGAGAAGAAAAAATCTATTTACAAGAACAAACTGAACGCGAACGTCTCCGCAATAAAGAACACGAAAAACAAGAGCGTTTAAAACAAGAAGCACACGAAAAACGCAAAAAAGAACAAGAAAAAGCCGCAAAAGAAGATAAATCCATCGAACGCATCAAAAACGAATTAGAACGCCAACGCGCGCTCAAAGAAACCCGTTTGCGTTTGCTGCGCGAACAAAAATTAAATTCACAAATTGAAATTGCACCACCGCATGATCCTAATGATGCAAAAAAAATGTCGTTTATTATTAATACAATTACCAAATTAAGCTCAAAATTTGGTGGTGGACTCAAACCCTAAAATAAAGAAAATATGTGGGTACAAAAAGAAATTAGTCTAAAGCCAAGGCCACGTGGTTTTCATATAGTGACCGATGAAATCGTGCGTCAATTACCTGAATTAGCCCAATATTCGATTGGAATGTTGCACGTTTTTATTAAACATACCTCCGCTTCGCTAACCATTAACGAAAATGCAGATCCTACCGTACGCATGGACTTTGAGAGTTTTTTTAATCGCGTTGTCCCCGAAAATGAACCGTATTACGCGCACACACTTGAAGGCAGTGATGATATGCCAGCTCATATTAAAAGCAGCATGCTCGGCTCAAGCGTCACGATACCCGTCACAAAAGGACAACTCAATTTAGGTATGTGGCAAGGCATTTATTTGTGTGAACACCGCAATCACGCAAGTGCTCGAGAAATTGTGATTACCCTTCAAGGTGATTAAAACGCATCGCTATCCTCCGTGCCATACTTATCTGACAAACGCAGCAGCACAAATACCGCTCCCGTTCCGCCGTCTTTAGGACTTGCTGAGCAAAACGCTTGCACGTCTTGATGTTGCCGAAGCCACTGATTTAATTCGTTTTTAATCACGGGCAAATTATCTTGCGAGCGATACCCTTTGCCATGCACGATATGCACACAGCGACAGCCATCTTGCACGCTACTGTGGAGAAAATGCAGTAATTGACGTTTCGCGTCATACCCCGTTAATCCGTGTAAATCAATTTCCGCATCGACGCCAAAATAGCCACGACGCAATTTTTTTAGCACATTATTTTGCAATCCCGCAGACAGAAAATTGAGTGAATCATAAATACCCACTGTTGTTAATTCTTCTGGATTGCGCGAGCTTAAATGCGCATCGAAATTCACTTCAAGCGGTTTTGGATAAGGTTTTGGCCTGGGTAATTGCGATTGCGGCGTGATTTTATCTTGCTTGATAGCTTGAACGCAGCCGACAGCTTGTCGAAAGAGATTATCGTCTTCTTCATGCTGATGCGCTTTACTCATCACATCGTTAAACTGTTCTTTCTTGTCCATTGAGCCAAGTTTGTAGAATCAATTGCGCGGCGAGTTCATCTTGCACCGCCCACAATTTAGTTGCGTTAACGTGAACATCATCAAACAATAATTGTTTTGCTTCAAACGTGGAGAGCATTTCATCTTGCTGATGAACAGGTAAATTAAACCGTCCGTTTAATTGACGGCAAAATTTCAACATACGGGGCGTCACAGGATTATCGGTGCCATCATGTTGGCGAGAAATACCCACGACAAAGCCCGCTGGTTGCCATTCTTTCACAAGGCCTTCAATAGCTTGCCAATTGGGCGCCTCATTGGGTGAGCGTAAAGTTTGAAGTGAATTAGCGGTGGCTGTGGTTAATTGCCCGACAGCAACGCCAATTTTTTTTGTGCCAAAATCAAAACCTAAAAACGTGTCTTGCGTTTGGCGCATCAAAGGGTCTTTACGCATGACCCGCGCCATGCGTTAATTTATTGATATCAATGCCAATTTGACTCGCCGCCATGCGCCAACGTAAATCAATTGGTGTATCAAACAAAATAGGTTCGCCAAAAGGCGTGTTAAGCCACGAATTATCCAAAAACTCCTGTTCAAGTTGTCCTTTCCCCCATCCAGCGTAGCCTAGCGCGACAAAATAACGCTCAGGCCCCTCGCCTTTGGCAATCGCTTCGATAATATCGCGCGACGTTGTTAGCGACATAGTGTCCGAAATAGGCAGTGTAATCGCCCATTGACCGCCTGTTTTATGTAGCACAAAGCCGCGCTCTTGCTGAACAGGACCGCCCATATAAACTGGCGCCTCCGCCGCAGATACTGACGTGACAGGAATATCCATTTGCATGAAAATTTCCTTGAGTTTCATGTCAGATTGACGATTGATAACAATACCTAACGCACCGTCAGCATTGTGCTGACAAAGATAAATAGCCGTCTGCGAAAAATGACTATCGGCAAGCGTCGGCATGGCGATAAGAAATTGATTGTCTAAATAGTCCGTGTCATTCATATTTTTATGTATTTTTATTTTTCATTTTAAAAATGGGAAATCTATTGGGTCGTTATGCCAGATTGATCTGAAAATCGCCACACACGTGTAATAATTAACACATCTAGTTCTTTAAGTAAATCAGTAGGCAACGCAGGAAACGGGGCACTCATACGCACGATTTTCTTTGCAGCTTCATCTAAAGCCGAATTACCCGAGGATTGATTGATTCGAATACTGTAAACACTGCCGTCAGCTTTAATTCCTACGTCCATTGTCAGTGTACCGGAAAAATCTTTTTGCATGGCAACTTCGGGATAATTCATATTTCCTGTGCGCTCAACTTTACTTTCAAAGTCTTTTAAATATTGCGCGGCTATGGCTTTACTTGCGCTCACTGAATCAATGAACTTCACACGCTGTGAAGACGTTTCCATGGTTTGCTTGCGAATATCGCTCCCTAATTGACTAATTTGTTGCTGTAATAATTCGGGCGTCAAACGGGGTTTATCAACGTCCTCTTTTTTCATTATTTCCGATGACTGCGGTGATGGCTTAGACTCTGATGATAAAGCGGGTGCCACATTTTTAGCGGTTTTTTCTTTTACTGGCGAACTTGTTGCCTGCTCTTCTTTTTGACGAGCTACCCTCTCTTTCGCATCAGAAGCCAATTGACTGGCAAGCTGATTATCTGTTGCTATGGATTTCGCCTCTTTAGGCTTTTTATCCGCTGGTTGCGTAATCAGCGTGACATCCATGTATTGAGGTGCTTTTTGTTCACGCATAGGGAGTTTGAGCAAGACAGTATAAATAAAAATGCCATGCAAAATAATCGCCGCCGCTAGCGTGATGAATACCTTCATTTAGCCACAATCGTTTCGATATGATCCATTAAAACGCCCGCGATATTAAGCCCGAATTGGGCATCCAATTCTTGCACACACGTGGGACTGGTGACATTAATTTCCGTTAGCGTATCACCAATAACGTCCAACCCGACAAAAATCAAACCTTTAGCTTTAAGTGTCGGCGCCACTTGACTCACAATCCAGCGATCACGCTCCGTTAATGGCCGACCTTCCGCGCGACCACCAGCGGCTAAATTGCCACGTGTTTCGCCTTGCTGAGGAATACGCGCAAGCGCATAAGGAATCGCTTCCCCATTGACGACAAGAATACGTTTATCACCGTCTTTAATGGCTGGCAAATAACGCTGCGCCATAATATAGCGTTGATTATAATTCGTCATCGTTTCCAAAATAACACTGATATTTGGATCCTCTAAGCGCAAACGAAATATCGATGTCCCGCCCATGCCATCCAGCGGCTTTATAATAATGTCCTGCTGTTCTTCTAAAAATTGGCGAATCTGAACAGCGCGACTTGACACCAATGTTTCCGCGCAACACTGCGAAAACCAAGACGTAAAAAGTTTCTCATTCGCATCACGCAATGATTGCGGTTTATTGACCACATAAACGCCTGCATCTTCAGCTCTCTGCAAAATTGTTGTGGCATAAAGAAACTCGGAATCAAAAGGCGGATCTTTGCGCATTAATATGACATCAAGCTCTGATAAATCAATAATTTGCTCACTCATAAATTCGTACCACCGTGACGCATTGCGCTCAACGGTCAGTAGACGTGTTCTTGCATAGGCACGCCCATTACGCAAGAAAAGATCCCCCATTTCCATATAGTAAAGCTGCCATCCACGGCTTTGCGCCTCAAGGAGCATAGCAAAACTGGTGTCTTTTTTGATGTTAATTTGGTCAATACTGTCCATGACCATACCGAGTTTAATAGACATTAGCGTTTTATCTTCTGAGTGATTTAGTGTAAAGTAGTGTTAATTATATCGAGTTTATTATTTACCTAGAAAAGAAATTTTGGTATAAAGCCGGATTATATTTTAAATTTATACAGCTACAGAGGTTTTTCATGTCAAGAGTATGTCAAGTTACGGGTAAACGCCCGATGACTGGAAATAACGTTTCACACGCAAACAACAGAACAAGAAGACGTTTTTTGCCTAATCTTCAACACCACCGTTTTTGGGTTGAGAGCGAAAACCGTTGGGTACGTCTACGCGTATCAACAAAAGCAATGCGCATTATCGACAAAAACGGCATCGATGCAGTTTTAGCGGATTTGCGTAAAGCAGGCCAAAAAGTTTAACCCCTATTTTTGAGAGGATAAAATCATGCGTGATAAAATTAAATTGATTTCGACAGAAGGTACGGGTCATTTTTACACTACAACAAAAAATAAAAAAACGATGCCAGAAAAAATGGAAATCAAAAAGTTTGATCCATTTGTTCGCAGACACGTTATTTATAAAGAAGCTAAAATTAAATAGTTTCACTGCGTTATTAGCTTCAGGTTAACGCCATTCGAGCTGCGTTAATCTGGCTAATACCGACACCCCCTCACTCTGTTTTTCTTCGCTTCTTGTTTGTCCCCATCCAATCGATTACTATTTATCGTGTAATGCCTATTTTTTAACCTCACACGGTAATGTTTATGACATCGACAACTAAAATTAGCTTTCTTCTAATCAGTACACTTTCGCTTGCAGGTTGCTATAGCCAAGGTGGCTGGACACCTACCGTGGACGCTTATGGCGATCCCAATGCACAATTCATCAACCGAGACATGAGCGATTGCCAGCAGTTAGCCACACAGGCCTCTGGTGGCACGGCAAAAGAAACTGCTATTGGCGCGGGCGTAGGCGGTCTGCTTGGTGGCGCAACAGGCGCAGCACTTGGTGCAATTGTTGGAAGCCCAGGAACAGGTGCAGCACTTGGCGCTGCCGCTGGTGGTATTGGTGGCGCAGCTAAGCAAGGCTTTTCTGCAGAAGATGAATATAAACGCGCTTACTCAAGCTGTATGCGCAATCGCGGTCATCATATTGTTAACTAACTTTTCAATTTTTTTACTTTACGCGCTATGAGCATAAAATCAGATAAATGGATACGTCGCATGGCGGCAGAGCACGGGATGATTTGCCCCTTTGAACACAATCAAGTGCGTGAGAACGAAAACGGGCGTGTCATCTCTTATGGCACATCAAGTTATGGATATGATGTGCGTTGCGCCGATGAGTTCAAAATTTTCACCAATATCAATTCTGCTATTGTTGATCCTAAAAACTTTGATCCAACGAGTTTTGTTGACGTGCAATCCGACGTTTGCATTATCCCCCCTAATTCATTTGCACTAGCAAGAACGGTCGAATATTTCCGTATTCCTCGTGACGTACTCACCATTTGCTTAGGCAAATCGACGTATGCGCGTTGCGGTATTATTGTGAACGTCACGCCTTTAGAGCCGGAATGGGAAGGACATGTCACGCTTGAATTTTCAAACACAACGACTCTACCCGCCAAAATTTACGCCAATGAAGGCGTTGCGCAAATGCTATTTTTTGGTGGTGATGAGCAGTGCGAAACCTCGTATGCAGATAGGGGCGGAAAATATCAAGGTCAAACTGGCGTCACACTTCCTAAAACCTAAAGCACGTTTTGTTTTTATTTCATTGAGAAAATCATGACCGTTCAAATTACACTTTCACGCGAATTGACAAGTCAACTGCTACACCTTGCCCAAATTTCCCCTGACGCAGAAGTTTGCGGCATCGTTAGCTATAAAAATAAAACGCCAGTGCGTTGCTACCCTATTAAAAATATTTCACCATCGCCAGCAACCCAGTTTTTATTTGATCCCACAGAGCATATTGCAGCAACCAAAACCTTACGTGAGCGTGGCGAAGAAATATTTGCTATTTATCATTCACACCCTAGTGCGCCAGCTTATCCTTCTTCGCTGGATTTAAATAATTTAGCGTATATCGATGCACTGCATTTTATAATTTCGCTTAATACGAAAGGTATCTTAGAATTACGCGCGTTTGATATAAAAAACAAACAGGCTACTGAATTACGAATAACACTCTAAGCAAAAGTAGCTTAGTCGTGCATAAAGTGCTTTTTTTAAAACTATCGAGATTTCATGCAATGAAAAAAATTTTATTACTATCACTGACCGCTTTACTACTCAATGGATGTAGTGAAAAAAATAATTATGAAGCGGCTGTTTTAGCGGAACTCCAACAAGAAAAAAATTCACAAGACCCTAAAGAATACAGTGTACCCGTTGAAAAAATGGCAGACTGTATTGTTGAAAAATCATCCGATAACATGCCGGGATTATTCGCATTCGATCCCGATAGACTGACAGCGTTTCGCAACTATACAAAAATGCTAACGCTACCCCAATCTGCAGATCCTAAAAAAACCATGGAAGAATTACGCAATGATTTTGGTTCGCCTAAAGATTTAACGACTGCCCGTTCTAATTACATAGAAAGCGAAATGGAATGCCTAGCATTATTTATGGCCAATACCGAAGGCGGAGAAAAAGAAGAAACCGCTAAACCAGAATAATTATTTTTTTCAAATAGAACGGTGCAGCATGAAACGATTAACCTTTTTAATGACATTGAGTCTTCTTTCAGCAGGTTGCGCTTACGAGCGCTCGGCACCGTACTATGGTTATTCCTCTTATAGAACCGCGCCCCAATCAACTTATTACACTCAAGATTACTATTACACGCCACCCCAGCATTACTATGCTCCAGCACCTCATTATCATTACGAAAATGAATACCATGAGCATCACCACGATCATGCACGTCACGAGCAACATGAACACTATGAAAAACATAACGTACATGCATACAAAGAGCGCCATAATAGATACGGTAGACATCGAGAAGGTAGAAACTAGTTATTTTTTAAATTAATCAATAACGCATATTAAAAGGCGATAACGTATGTCAAACAGATTCAGTGAGCTTTGACAGTCTTTTTACCAAAAATTCCGTAAAGCCCCGTCTCTTCATTTTGGGGATTTAAGGAATATCGGTGTAGCCTCGCTTTAAAATCTAAGTGGGACGTTGCTGTTGCTCAATGTACCGCATTTCTTGCGGATTCACTGCAAGGGAAAGAAACCAATCCCGGTCAAGATGATTTAACCCTCTATATTAAATTGACTAATATCAATCAAATGTCTTTAAGTGGCAAGGCCGTTGCCGGAAAATATGATTTTATCAGCATTTTAACGCACGAAATTTTGCACGGTTTAGCATTTACAGGTAATCTAGAGAGGAATGGAGTAAAAACACTTTCGATTCACTCGTATCGATTCAAAATGGCTCACTCGTATTTACAGGAAAGTACGCCCAAGCACTTAATACGAATAAACCGATTGATTTAGAGCCGGCAAGTGCTGGAAATGACTCAGCGTATTATCATCTTACGCTCAGTAATGATTTGATGTCAGACACATTTGGAAAAGGTGAAGTTCGCAGTATTTCAGCACTTGGCCTGGCTATACTCGAAGATATTGGACTCGCCATCGTTGGTGTCGCCCCTATCGAGGTGGTTTAGTTTCAAATTTTCAAGTTTCAAGCCGTTATGCCGATATCACACGTGCATGAATTTATTTTATGTGATAGAAAATTAATTTTCGTTAATAATTGAGGTAACGAATTATGTCAATTTCTACAAGCAATCCCGCACAGTTACTTACGCAAACGCAAACGGTTAATAGCCCTTCGCAAGTAAAAGTAAATAGTAACGATGCGCTTAAGTTAACCGTTGCAACCATCAAAGCTGATGCGAATAACGGCTCACTTATGCAAAGTGCGACGCAAGCATTGCAAAGCCTTGGCCTGAGTATTGGCAGTGGCAGTGCAAACAACAATAGCAGTTCATCTACTGTTAGCAGCACGTCACCTTTGGATGTTAAAAAAGTGTTGCAGGTATTTTTGCAAGACTTGTACAAAACGCTTACGCAAAGCGACGTGACGCCCTCACAAAACGGGAATAACGACAGCACTGCAAGTGGACTGTCTGCGCAGGTAACCGCGTATAGCAACCCAACTGCAAGCATGCAAAACCTGATTTCGACACTTGACAACAACAGTAGCCAACACACTACATTGCAATCTAAGTTTCATGATCTCGTTAACGCAGTAAGCGGTACATCTTCTTCTGATACAAACTCAGCAGAACCTAATGTGGCATCCAGCGCCAACCTACAAGATTTTTTAAAGCAATTATCTGCCGTCAATGGCAATAACTCGCTCCCAAATGGTGTAGGTTCACTTTTTGATGCAACAGCGTAAATATGTAAATAAACATCCTTCTAGTAACATAGAAGGGTGTTTTTGAGCGCTCGCCTAATCCTTACAAATCACCATAAAATTCTAACGTAATTTCAATAAAATCTGCCCATGAAATTCGTCATCAATAGCCAAAACGTAAAAGAAGAAGTATTAGCCTTTATCCATGGCATCGATATCAGCTCACCTGTTGTGTTGAGCGTTGAGATTAAACAGCACAAAAATGCACGTACACGCTACCAAAATGCGTATTATTTTGGCGTAGTACTACGCACTATTTCTGAATACACCGGATTTACGCCTGAAGAGCTTCATGCGTCATTTAAACGCACATTTCTGCCCATTGAGCGTGAAATGATTGGCGGCGTCATGGTAGAGCGCCTAAGTAGCACAAAAGATTTAGATACTAAAACATTCAACGACTATCTTGAGCGAATTTTGCATTTTTGCGCAGAAAATATTGGCTTATACGTCCCTATGCCAAATGAAATGATTTACCCTAAAAAGCCTACCATCAAACATCACAAACCACTCAAACCCCGCGACAAGATAGACAATTAAGATACATGTTGTCTTTCCACTCACGTCGCAACAACGGCTTTACGCTAATTGAAGTCTTAATTTCGATGATTATTTTAGCGATTGGATTGCTTGGACTCGCAAGTCTACAGATAATCGCGCTCCGTGAAAGTCAAGACGCCTTCACGATGCAACAAGCTATTCTACTTGCCACCGATATGCAGGCGCGTATGCGATCTAACCCGGGCATAGATTGGTTAACTATGTCGCCAAATACATCTGATACTTGCATTAAATCTAACGTTTGCACTAATGCGCAACTCGCCTCAAACGATTATGGTGAATGGACTAGAAATGCACAAAAAAATCTTCCCGCCAACGCAACGGTTAAAATTCAATTAAGTAGCAGCATCAATAAATCGCCTTGTATCGGTTCAACGCCAAAATCACTGTGTTTAGTCACGACATGGACAAGAGCTAACACCAAGAAATCAGGGATTTTTTCACAAAACGCCACGTTTTATTTAGAAATTATTCCTTCATGACGCAAAAACAAAGCGGCATGACACTCATAGAGTTATTGATTAGTATGCTCATTTCCCTTTTTTTGATCGCAGGCATGAGCCAAATTTTCATGCAATCTCAAAAGAATTTCGCACTCGAACGCAATTTATCAGATATGACCGAAGATGCTGTCTTCGTGCTTGATTTGCTATCAAAAAATTTGTCATTAGCCGGTTATACGAGCGATGGAAAAATGGATTTATTCAAAGCCGATAAAGCTGTGATGGATTCAAAAATCAATTTTAATCAAGATGAATACCTACGAGGTTTAGATAATGAATTGATTTATCGATTCAGAACAACAGACGAAAAAGATTTAAATAATTCACTGTGTACCAGTTCACTCAAATATAACGAAAACGATATTCTAACCATCTACATTTACGAAGATAAAGATGGTGATGGTGTCCCTGTTTTTTATTGTAAAGTTAAACAAAGCAGCATCACTAATCCATTCAATGCAAAGCCCTTAATTTCACAAATTGAAAAACTCGAATTTCGCTACGGAGTACAAAATAAAAATGACATCAACAATCTAACTGACGATACGTTTTATTATGCAAAATCGGCTGATATAGGCGACTGGAAAAATGTCTTTACAGTAAAAGTTTTTCTCGTCATGCGCAGCGCAGATAACAATTTAACAAGTGCTAAAATGAAATACACTATCGACAATACTTCCTATAACGCCAGTGATAATCGACTTTATCATGTATTTTCAAAAACCATTTATCTTCAAGCCCTCGCTCAATAAACCTCATGACTTTTTATGTTCAACGCGGCGCCGTCCTTGTCTTTAGTTTGCTACTTTTATTGCTGCTAACGCTTGCTACCACGCGGATGATTTCACAAAATCAACTGCAATTTCACATTGCCATGAATCAACGACTTCAAGCACAAGAATTTGCAAATGCCGAAAATACGTTAATACTTGCCAAACAAGCTATCGACTCCAATTATTTAACGCAGTGTACTAATTCACAGCTATCTGCCCCTATTCCTAATGTCAATAATGCAGAAATCTTATCGATTTCTGGCACGGGGATTGAGTGTTTAGTGACACTTCGAGTTTTATCGAGTGGCGCTGACAGTTCGCAACGTCGACTGATTAGCGCTTATTTTGTGAATAAACAGCGCCAACTCAGTTTAAAAGAAGTGTTTGAAAAATGAACGACGTAAAAGGTTTTACGCTGACCGAGTTGTTGATGGTATTAATCATTATTTCAGTGACACTCGCTATTGGCTTACCCAATGTTCAATCACTTATTATCAGCAGTCGTTTAACATCAAGTGCAAACGCAATGGTGAGTGCCTTGCAACTAGCGCGTTTTGAGGCATTGAAACAGCAAAAAAATGTCGTCATTGCAAACAAAAATGGGCAATGGGCAAACGGTTGGATAGTGTTTATTGATGAAAAAATGCAAAACAATCAGTTAGATGACGGAGAATCAGTCTTAGCGAGTTTTGATGCGTTGCATTCTAGTTTAGCGGTTAAATTTCCAACAGCCTATAAAAATTATGTTTATTACGATAAGTATGGACGTATTAATTCAGAAGGTTTTGGTAATGGTACATTCAGTTTTTGCTCATCGATTACGTTACATGATTTTAGATCTGTAGTTATCGCTTTAACTGGACGCGTTCATATTGAATCAAGCACAACAAAGCCTCCCGCTAAATATGAAACGGAATGCCCTTTTTAAAACAGTTTTTTTGTGCTTTTTACAATAAATTACTCCCGCGATTTTCATCTAGTTTGCACGGCACCTTTAATGTCGATTAAAATGCACCTATCTATTTTCTCCTAAGTACCTCAAAAACGATAATGACAAAATACATTTTTATCACTGGTGGCGTTGTATCATCACTAGGCAAAGGCATTGCGGCCTCTTCTCTTGCGGCCATTCTCGAGTCACGCGGCCTGAAAGTGACCATGACAAAACTCGATCCCTATATCAATCTTGATCCGGGTACAATGAGTCCTTTTCAACATGGTGAAGTGTTTGTCACTGAAGATGGCGCGGAAACAGATTTAGATTTGGGGCATTATGAGCGTTTTTTAAAAACGACCATGTCAAAGAAAAACAATTTCACCACCGGACAAATTTATGATTCAGTTCTTCGCAGTGAAAGACGCGGGGATTATTTGGGCGCAACCGTACAAGTCATTCCGCATATTACCGATGAAATTAAACGTCGTATCTACGCTAGCGCTGAGGGAGTAGATATCGCCATCATTGAAGTTGGCGGAACGGTTGGCGATATTGAATCATTGCCTTTTTTAGAAGCGATTCGTCAAATGCGTTTTGAATTGGGTGCTGAGCGCTCCTTGTTTATTCATCTCACGCTGGTACCTTATATTCGATCTGCGGGCGAAATCAAAACGAAACCCACGCAACATTCTGTGAAAGAATTGCGGACTATTGGGATTCAACCCGACATCTTGATGTGTCGCTCAGAATTACCAATCCCTATTAGTGATCGTCGTAAAATTGCTTTGTTTACAAACGTTGAAGAACACGCTGTTATTGGGGCCATTGATGCAGATACCATTTATCGCATTCCCATTCTATTGCATGAACAAGGCCTAGATGAGATTGTTGTGCGTAAATTGCGCCTTGACGTACCCCCTGCGGACCTAACAGAATGGCGCCATGTTATTGAAGCCATTGAACAATCACATCAAGAAGTGCGCATTGCTATTGTTGGCAAATACGTTGAACATCCCGATGCGTATAAATCGCTTAATGAAGCCTTAATTCATGCGGGTATTCGCACAAAATTAAAAGTCAAAATTGTCTATATTGACGCGGAAATTATCGAAGAAGAAGGCGCCTCGCGTTTAAAAGATGTGGATGCGATTCTCGTACCGGGTGGCTTTGGTGAACGTGGCGTTGAAGGCAAGATCGCCACCGTGCGCTATGCGCGAGAAAACAAAGTCCCATATTTAGGTATTTGTCTTGGTATGCAGTCGGCCGTGATTGAATTTGCCCGTAATGTCGCGCAACTTGAAGGGGCACACAGCACCGAATTTTTACCAAATTCACCTCACCCCGTTATTGGCTTAATTACAGAGTGGCTTGGCGAAAGCGGTGAAATTGAATTACGTGACGAGAATTCCGACTTAGGCGGCTCAATGCGACTTGGTAGTCAGCAGTGCCGTTTGCAACAAGATTCCCTCGCGTTTTCCCTTTATCAAAAAGATGTCATTACCGAGCGCCATCGTCATCGCTATGAGTTCAATAATCAGTATATTGAAAAACTCGAATCACATGGTATGCGTTTTTCTGGAAAATCCATTGATGGGCGATTGGTTGAAGTGGTTGAAATTTCAGATCATCCTTGGTTCCTCGCGTGTCAATTTCATCCAGAATTTACCTCAACGCCACGAAAAGGCCATCCTTTATTTAGCGGTTTTGTCAAAGCCGCCTTTGAAAACAGAAGATAATTTATGAAGTTATGCCACTTTAACGCAGGACTAGATCAACCTTTTTTCTTAATTGCAGGTACCTGCGTCATTGAAAGTGAACAAATGGCACTGGATACCGCTGGTTATTTAAAAGAATTGACTGACCGCCTGCACATTCCGTTTATTTATAAATCCTCTTTTGATAAAGCGAATCGCTCCTCACATGAAAGTTTTCGTGGGCTTGGTGTTGAAAAAGGGTTAGAGATTCTCGAAAAAGTCAAAAAACAAATCGGTGTACCCGTTTTAACTGACGTTCACGAAGATACACCACTTGCAGAAGTGGCCTGTGTTGTCGACGTCATGCAAACACCCGCTTTTTTGTGCCGCCAAACGAATTTTATTCAAGCGGTAGCCGCGCAAAATATTCCGGTGAATATTAAAAAAGGTCAATTTCTCGCGCCATGGGATATGGTTAACGTTGTCAATAAAGCCAAAGCTACTGGCAATGACCAAATTATGGTCTGTGAGCGTGGTGCATCGTTTGGTTATAACAATTTAGTGTCAGATATGCGCTCGCTCGCTGTCATGCGTGAAACAGGCTGTCCTGTCGTTTTTGATGCAACGCATTCTGTGCAACTTCCCGGTGGTCAAGGAACAAGCTCCGGCGGACAGCGTGAATTTGTACCTGTATTGGCTCGTGCAGCCATTGCAGTAGGCATTGCGGGATTATTTATGGAAACGCATCCCAATCCAGCCGAAGCGAAAAGTGATGGCGCTAATTCTTGGCCAATGTATGAAATGGAAGGTTTACTCGAAACATTGTTATCACTTGATAACGTTGTAAAAAAATCAGGTTTTGCGCTGTAATTAACACGCAATCAAAAAAGGCGGTCATTGTAGAAACAATGGCCGCCTTTTTTTATTCTATGATTTAGATGTATTAGCTATAAACAGGGAAACGCGCACATAATGCGGACACTTTTTCGCGCACAGCAACAATCACGCTTTCATCTTCTAAGTTATCCATCACGTCACACATCCACGTAGCGACATCTGTCACCTCAGCTTCTTTAAAGCCACGTGTGGTTGGTGCAGGCGTGCCAACACGAATACCACTGGTGACAAAAGGCGATTGTGGATCATTAGGCACCGCGTTTTTATTGACGGTGATATGCGCTCTACCTAACGCTGCGTCAGCCGCTTTTCCTGTAATGCCTTTTGCAATCAATGAAACCAACATTAAATGATCGTCTGTTCCGCCAGATACCACGTCAAATCCACGCGCCATAAAGACTTTTGCCATTGCGCGGGCGTTATCGATGACTTGCTGTTGATATACTTTAAATTCAGGTTGCATCGCTTCTTTGAACGCGACCGCTTTTGCGGCAATCACGTGCATAAGTGGACCACCTTGAATACCCGGAAAAATATTCGAATCGAATTTCTTTTCAAGTTCAGGATTACTTTTACATAAAATAATACCACCACGTGGCCCACGCAGTGATTTATGCGTGGTACTGGTGACAACGTCTGCAATCGGCACAGGATTAGGATAGAGTCCCGCCGCCACTAAACCGGCCACGTGCGCCATATCAACAAATAAATACGCACCCACGCTATCGGCAATCTCACGAAAACGCTGCCAATCCCAAATGCGTGAATAAGCCGAAAAACCAGCAATAATCATTTTAGGCTTATGTTCAAGAGCAAGTGCTTGTACTTGATCATAGTCAATTTCACATGTTAATGGGTTAAGACCATATTGCACAGCATTATAAATTTTGCCTGAAAAATTCGGTTTTGCGCCATGCGTTAAATGCCCGCCGTCGGCTAAACTCAAACCTAAAATCGTGTCATGTGGTTGCAATAGCGCCATGAAAACGGCCATATTCGCTTGTGAGCCTGAATGCGGTTGCACATTTGCGTAATCAGCTTGAAACAGGGCTTTTGCGCGATCAATAGCGAGTTGCTCAACTTTATCCACGAATTCACAGCCACCATAATAACGCTTACCGGGATAGCCTTCAGCGTATTTATTGGTTAATTGCGTGCCTTGTGCTTCTAAAACGCGTGGACTCGCGTAATTTTCAGATGCAATCAATTCAATATGGTCTTCTTGGCGTTGGTGTTCGCTTTGAATGGCTTCGTGTAATTCACTGTCAAAATCAGCAATCGTCATTGATTTTTTAAACATGGTTAATCCTTCCTAATTATAAAAATTCAGTTTTATGGTAACTATGCGCATAGTGTAGCGATTTCAACGCAAAACTGAAACATCAAACGAGAAAAATACCGTATTAGTGCGCGAAAATATACACAAAAATAACGCTTAAACAGTGATTTCTGTTGTAATATTTTTTTTGAATTTATTGGGGATGGAAAGAAATCAATTTAATTGCTAATACTTGGTCATTACATAGACGCAACGACCGAGTTAGCATTACAGTCGCGTTGACGAACTCTTAGCTCTTTCTCCTGACGATCTCCAAATAGGCATCACTAAATTCATTTAATTTGAAATGTGATCGGATCGGGCTCATACAAATAACGCTATGTCATTGATACTCAATACTTACGCTAAAATTTCACTTTGTGTATCGTTAACCGGTTTAGTATAGTCTTGAAGCGTTTTCACTAAATCCAACATTTGATTTTCTTGAACTGTTGGCAAATTAACGGGGGCGATATCAACTGGCTTATTCAAATCACTCTGATTGATTAATGCATTTCGGGCAGTATTAAAATAAATATCTATTTCGCTTGAAGTGATTTTTCCGTCATTATTTGTATCAATATCACTGACATTAATTGCGTAATCACTTTCAGCCGGTAGTGTGCCAGTTTCAATTACCATGGGTAATTCTGTAGCGTTACCTTGACCGTAATCAAACGGTTTAAAATGATGGTGATGGCAAGGGAGCATGTCTGCTTGTTTTTGTATATTCGCTTGGGCGTAATTATCAATTGTTCCCGTAAACTGTTCTAATACCGAAGTCATTTCATCTTTCGTGACTTTACCATCGCTATTGCTGTCAAAATTCGAAAACAAATTATTGGTTATCTGATTTGAATCCCCAGCAGTGGTTGCATCAAACAAGGATTTTAAATCAGTTTTTTCAAAGTAACCCTTATTTGTGGGATCGAGAGTTGAAAACAAATTATCTGTGATATTTTGTGCCATTGGGCGTGGTGGCGGCACAGGTATAGCATAACTATAATTTAGCTTATTGATATTCATGAAGTTATCCTCTAACAATATTACTTTAACAACGTATATTGTGTTATCGGATACAAATCTAAAAAATTGAATTTTATTAGCTGATGTTACGCAGCTTGTCATTTAGCCAATTCTGTTTGGTCAATTTGAGTTAACCGAACCATCAATTTCGCTCGCAATGCAAAATGATTTAGCAGATGCCTGTTCTTCAAACATTTCAGTTTGAAAATCCATAAATGAACCTAAACATGATTTTTTTGAGTGATCATCGTGCGAGTTGGAAACTCTAGACATCTAGGTGATGCATTTACTGCTAGCCTTACTTTCCATCTATATTGTAGTCGTGTCTTCTTTCACATTATCCGCATCAATCATTAGAAATAGCTCCAATTTCTCAATTGAATTAGCAAACTCATAAAAATAAACTTACACAAAACAGTATTATTTAACACATTATAAATTAAAAAATGTCGTCAATATCTTTACAATTTTAATATTAAGTTAATATTTGATGAGTATTACATTTTTTTACCATAATTTAATTTGGTGAGACTAAAATTTTGACCTAAATATTGTTTTTAATTAATGCAATTATAATTTATTATGAATGGTACCTTAATTTAAGGTAGACTTATTTTGGTAAAGGCATAAATTAACATCGGATAGATTATGAAAAAATTATTAGCTATAGTCAGTTTGGCAACAGCAACCTATTTGCCAGCAGTATATGCACAAGAGTTTGCACCAATTCACGCCGAAACACATAACAACGTAACGTGTGTAAAAACAAGTGAAGACGAAATTAAATCTTTATTTGATAGATGGAATGCGGCATTAGCTACATTAAATCCGGAAGAAGTGGCTCAAGAATATGCGAGTGATGCAATTTTATTGCCGACGTTATCGGATATACCACGCACTACTCATGAAGAAATTAAAGAATACTTTGTCCATTTTTTACAAAAGAAACCTCAAGGTAAAATTCTCCAACGAACTATTAAGTTAGGTTGTAACATTGCCTCAGATACTGGACTTTATGTATTCACGGTCCATGAAAAAAATGGCAAAACCAAAGAAGTTGAAGCGCGTTATTCATTCGTTTACGAATATGACGATGACCAATGGTTAATTGAGCATCATCACTCATCATTAATGCCTGAGCAACTTGCAATTGCAGCTCATCCGCATCATCATGCGAAACATTAAGATTCATTAATTTTTGCAGAAAAAGCCGTACAGCTTACATTTATTGCGACGGCTTTTTTTAAATTACTAGAAATAGTACATTTAACTATTCTCTAATTGTCATAAAATAAAACTCTACCCGTTTCAATATCATACATTGCTCCAACAATATCAATTTTACCGAGTTGATATAAATTATTCAGTAAAGGACTGCGTTGTTTAACTTGTTTAACCATAAGCATCACATTTTCTTTAGATACAGCTTGAATTAACACATCGTCATTCCCGATTGCCATGATGTTATGCTGAGAGCAAACAGAGTCAACCGATGGTTGAATTTTTTCAAGTAAACCGGTTAAATGATCCAGTTTTACCTCAGCACACGCCCCCTTGATAGCGCCACAGTGGGTGTGCCCCAAAATAACGATCAGTTTTGAACCCGCCACAGAGCATGCATATTCCATGCTGCCTAAAATATCCTCGTTAACAATATTGCCTGCAATACGCGTACTAAAAACATCACCCAGTCCTTGATCGAAAATTAATTCGACTGACGTACGCGAATCCATACAGCTCAAAATAATTGCCATAGGAAATTGATTGTCTTGCGTATCATTGATCTGTTCAAACAAATTACGATTTACTTTGAGATTATTTATAAAATGTGCATTTCCTTCCTTGAGTATCTCCAATACTTGAGCAGGTGTCAGCGCTTGTTGACTCTCATACGTTTGCGCTTTGACATTTTGCACAGGCTCTAAGACACCAAAACCGCGCACATTTTGCAATGTCACATGAATATCCTTTAAAGGCGCTTCTTCTTTGAAATCACAAATTACTTCAAACACATCGTAATCTAAATACGTTGATCGCGTTGCATCAATCACCACTTCTGAATGTCTAGGCAAATGATCGAACGTTTGCTTGAGATTGGCTTTATTGAGAAAAGACACGTTTTCAGATAAACGAAAAATGATTTTATTACCAATATGCGTTTCGCGAAAATAAAGGGCACTTTTATAATTTTCAGCAATAACTGACACTAAAGCGCAAGCGAAACCAATTAAGATGCCGGTCAAGAAATCTGTAAAAATAAGTCCTAAAACGGTCGCGCAAAACGGAAGAAAATGATAAATTCCAGCTTCATACATTTTCGCGACGATGCTTGGACGCATGAGTTTATAACTAGTAACAAGCAAAATACTTGCAAGACTGGCGAGTGGAATTTTATTAAACCAGTCGGGAATTAAAAATACCGTCATTAACAGCACTATCCCTGATATAAATCCAGCCGCTTTTGTCTTAGCACCCGATTGAATGCTAATGGAACTGCGCACAATGACTTGAGTAAGGGGCAAACCACCCAGTAAACTTGACGTCATGTTCCCTATGCCCTGCACTATCAATTCTCGATTTGTTGGGGTCACTCGTTTATACATATCTAACCGATCGACCGCTTCAACCGCAATTAATGTTTCTAAGCTCGCCACAAACGCCAGTGTAATTGCGCTTATATAAATGACTGGATTGCTGAGTTGTGAAAAATCTGGGCTGTGCATTTGTTCAAATAAATCACCCATCGTTTTTGCAACAGGCAAGGAGACAAGATGTGACTCTTTGAGTGCTAAATCAGGGTAATACAAGCGTAAGTACTCATTAACAAGAACCCCCAAGATGACAACATGAAGTAATTGAACAAAATTAGATATTTTAAGTGCTGGATGCTCCCAAATAATCAAAATGATTAAGGATAAAACGGCAATAGTCGTTGCTGTAGGTGAAAACGCATCAAACATATGCGTTAATTCAGAAAATGAAGAAAAGTTATCCGACTGAAAAAAAGACAAATCTCCTTCATAATCAAAATCATAACCGACTGCATGAGGAATTTGTTTGATGAAGATGATAGCTCCAACACCTGTCAGCATACCTTTAATGACAGCACTTGGAAAATAATGCGCTATGGTGCCCATTTTGGTGAGCCCCATCAGGATTTGACACATCCCTGCAATAAATACCGTTAGCAAAAATGCACTAAACCCAAGTGATTCAATACTACTGAGCATAATGACTACAAGTCCAGCTGCAGCACCACTAATGCCAAGTGAAGAGCCACTCAATGGTGCGACTAATATACCACCCACAATACTGGCAATTAATCCTGAATATAATGGCGCTCCGCAGGCAAGAGCAATGCCTAGGGACATAGGAATAGCGATAAAGAAGATAGCTAGACCCGCTGAGAAATCATACTGTAAATTTTTAAATTCAATCATCGATAAAACCACTAAAATTATTATTAGACACACACAAAAAATTAAATATGTTTTTCACCAATACCTGAAAAACGTTTATAGCCGTCTATTTCAATAAATTCAACATATATATTGTCGTCAGATGTGGTGGCTAAAAAATCCTCGATGGTTTCCAAAATATCATGATCAATAAATTTTGCTTTCGTGGTATCTATAGTGACATAGCTATTTTCTTCGATACTCAAAATAAATTTACGCAGCACCGCTTTATTTAAAAAAGACACATCTTTATTAAAGGAAAGCAGGTAATGTGAACCTTCTTTAGACAGCGTAATAGCGGCTTGATAATTGGCTTTGATGACAAAGAACAAACCAAATGCCATTCCAATAGCCATCCCCAGCAATAAATCAGTCAGCAATATGGCAGAAATTGTAATAATAAAAGGTAAAAATTGACTCGGCCCTTTTTGATAAAAATGCTTAAACACCGATGGATTCGCTAATTTATAACCGGTATGTAATAAAATCGCCGACAAACAGGCAAGTGGAATAGTATTTAAATACTCAGCGACAAATAAAATGCTCAAAAGAAGCCAAACACCATGCAGAAAACTGGATAGATGCGTTTTTCCTCCGGCATTGATATTGGCCGCACTTCGAACGATAACTGCCGTCATGGGCAGACCACCTAAAAAACCACTTACAATATTGCCGATACCTTGTGCTTTTAATTCACGATTCGTTGGTGCTATACGTTTGAGTGGATCTAGCTTATCTGTGGCTTCTAAACTTAGTAATGTTTCAAGACTTGCAATAATAGCGATGGTAATTGCTGACGTGTAAGTATCTAATCGCGCGAGATAACTGAAATCAGGAAAGAGAAGGTAATTAAAAAATTCTACTGGACTTTGTATAGCGGGAAGATTAACAAGATGCTGTGCTTTTACCGCCCATTCGGGTGCAAAGTGAATGGTGTATTGATTGTAGGCAATTCCCCAAATAACTGCGATAAGCGCTGCGGGAATATTTTTTAAAAATGGTTGTTGTTTAAACCAAGGTAAATTCCAACTAATCAAAATCAATAAAGCCACACTACTAATAACAATAGAGCCATGTGAGATACTCTGTGAAATTGACTCAATCAACTCTTGCAAACTCGATTGCGCGCTTTCTTGCATGTAACTCTCATCACCTTCATAACTCGCGTCATAACCGGTTGCATGGGGTATTTGCTTGATAATTAGAATCAAACCAATTGCCGCGAGCATTCCCTCAATAACCGCTGACGGGAAAAATGCCCCAATAATACCCGCTCGTAAATAGCCTAAAGTTAATTGAATGATACCAGCCAAAATGACAGCTACCAGTAAACCTTGAAAGCTGCCTAATTTCTCAATAGCAGAAAAAACAATAACGGTTAATCCCGCCGCAGGTCCTGATACACATAACTGCGAACCACTTAGAAAAGACACTAATAGTCCGCCAACTAAGCCTGTAATTAACCCAGAAAATAAAGGTGCACCTGACGCAAGCGCAATACCTAAGCAAAGCGGCAACGCAATTAAAAAAACCACGATTGAAGCGGATAAATCATGTTTAAAATTTGAAGCGTAAAAAGCAATATGTTTATGAATCATTTGAAATCCTGTTTTTTTAATGTTTAGTTAATGCTCTAAAAATCTAGTTTTAATCTTTAAACATATAACCTTGACTGCGTCTCGTAATAATACGATGTTTACCAATCTTTTGACGTAGTCGAGAAATATAAACTTCAAGAACGTTACTATCTGGGTCAGAATCCAGTTGATATAGACTTTCAATCAATCTTGATTTGGTCAAAAGGATATTGGGATTTGACAAAAACAGCTTAAGCAACATATATTCAATAGGGGTTAAATCGTGAACAACATGATCATTCGTAACCGTTTTATTATCTTCATTCAAATACAAACCAACCGATTCAACACCTGCCGTTGAATATTGCGCTATTTGCGAATCTCCTTTATCGCTTTTATTCATTCCATTAAGGCGTGAGAGCAATGTTTCAGTGCGAAAAGGCTTACCTAAGTAATCATCTGCTCCAGCCTTAAAACTATCTACACGGTGATACCAGTTATCTTGATTAGTAAGGATTAAAACAGGCGTATTCAATCCATTTAAGCGCCACATTTTTAAAATATCAAGCCCCAATAATTTGGATAAACCTAAGTCAAGTACGATGATGTCGTAATCTTCAGTAAATCCCATAAACTCGCCTGACTTTCCATCCGTCGCTAAATCAACAGTAAAGCCAGATTCGACTAAATCTTGTTTGATTAAATCCCCAAGGTGCTGGTCATCTTCAACAAGCAATAATTTCATTTCACTTCACCTTAAATATGTCCATCTAACAAAAGTATAAAATTTTTAATAGTCTGAAATAATCAACAATGAACCACTCAAAATACGGATTTGAATGGATTTTGAATTAATATAACGACCCATTTAAATAAATTATAGATTATTAATCTGAATTGAAACTGAATAAGACAAACTTTATAAAATGAATATGGATTTTTGATTAATTTAAAATGAATAGATGAATTTACTATTCAGTTATTATTCATGAAAGTATAAAATTTTTCATCTACAAAACAATAATATAAATCAATTGATACTTGCAGCCCTGCTTCTAAAAAATTATCACTATTTTTATATTGACAGTCAATTTTCTTAGTAGTAACCTAGATTCGCAGTTGGTTATTTTTTTACTTTAAGATTTATAATTCGAAAAAAATTAAGGAGAAGATAATGTACGCAATCACCAAAAAATCTGTTTTAAAATCTATATCAACTTTAGGTTTATTAGCAGTAGTTTATACAAACCCCGTCATGGCAAATGATCATGATACGGAGTGCGTAAAACAGCATCAAAATAAAACTAATTGGGATAAATCGCAAAATCACGTAGATGTAGCAAATCCTAATAATTTTTGTCACAATTTAATAGAACAAAAAGAACCTGATCGGATTTCATCTGATGAGACTGTAACAAATCATGACGGATATGCTGTAAATGCTGATTAATGGTTTGAAAAAGTAGCTGTATGCATCTAATTTATTTATGAATTAATGCGTACGGCTACTTGAATTGAATTTTTTTTTGAAATAATACTATAATTTTAACTAATAGCTTAACACTTGTTATTTTAACTTAACTCCTATTAAGTTTTGATTATTAGAGATGACTTGTCCGCATCATGTCGCCGTCATCTACAAATTAACTGCGATTCAACTACGCTTTCCCCTAGCAGAGTATTTAGAATTTCAATATGTATTCAAATGTTTTGTAACATTGGATACATGAATTTCTTCGATTGGCTCTTCATTCAATTAGTATCGTTGTCATCTTTATCAAAATAAGCGAAATAGCATAATAGCACTTCAAAAAATGGCTTGATTTAGATTCACAATTTTTATTCTTACGATTATTCCTTTATAAATTGAACATAATCATTGTTTATGTCATAGAAACAATGTTTTTATAAGCACTTGGCGACCATTACAAGATGTAAGTAAAGCTTTGCAAAATGCCATAAAGCCTAATTAGCTTTAACCGCTATATCTATCTATCTAGAATACAATGACAGTTTATTTGGCCCCATCAAATTGATCTACCTAATGACAAATATAAAGAAATTGCTTTTTTTACTCAGTTTACTCACGCTAGCATCTTGCGACTCCCCCAAAGAATTAACAAAAAAGCTGGATACCCATGAGGTTGCTAGCCCGATAGTGAAAGATATTTCTGAAAACAATGAATATGTTGCTCAAATTTAATCGGTGAAATATGTTGAAGTACGAAGTAAAGTTAAAGGTTATATCGAAAAAATATACATCGATGAAGGGCAATTTGTTAAGGAAGGCCAATTACTTTTTACGCTCAATTCCTTAGAATTTGAAAAAGGAGTTCAAAAAGCCGATGCCGCTTATAAAAGTGCGATAGCCGATTTTAGAGCGACTGAAGTGGAATTGGTAAATGTGCAAAAATTAGTCGAAAAGGATATCGTCTCTAAAGCAGAACTTGACGTGATTAAAGCAAAATCAGATGCATTGAAAGCGGATATGGACGAAGCCTTAGTCAATAAGGAACAAGCTGTTTTGCAGCTTTCTTTTTCGCATATAAGAGCACCTTATAACGGGATACTTAATCGAATACCAAACAAAGTCGGCAGTTTAATCGCGGAGGGGGAGGTGTTAACTTCCATTTCGGATAGTCATGAAGTCTTTGCTTACTTTAATCTTTCAGAAATAGATTACCTAAACTATATATTATCGCCTGAAGAGCGAACAAAAATTGTCAGTTTAAAACTGGCAAATCAAGCACTGTATAACCATCTTGGTAAAATTGAGATGATTGAGAGTGAATTTGATCATGGGACAGGTAATATTGCCTTTAGAGCAAGATTCCCCAATCCCGATGCAACATTAAAGCATGGTTCACATGGCAAAGTGATTGTGAATAAAGCGGTTAAAAACGCCTTACTCGTCCCGCAGAAATCTACTTTTGAAATTCAAGATAAACTCTATGTTTTTGTTGTTAATCACAGTGGTATCTTGGCGCAAAGAAATATTATTTCTAAAATGCGTATCCCCGATTTTTATGTCGTTGAGTCAGGCTTGACCAAAGAGGAAAAAATCCTGTTTGAAGGGGTGGCGAATGTGAAAGAGGGTTACAAAATCGATCCTGTTGAGATTGATCTAGACAAAGCTATGTCTATTGAGAGCGAATAACATGACGAGTAGATTTATTCATCGCCCTGTTTTATCTATTGTTATTTCAATCATTATCACCTTACTGGGTTTGTTATCGTTAACAAAATTACCGATTACCCAGTTTCCTGATATCGCCCCACCCGAAGTGAATGTCACAACCAAATTTATTGGTGCAAATGCCGATGCCTGTGTAAAAGCTGTTGTAACGCCTTTAGAGAGGGCAATTAACGGTGTTCCAGGCATGGCATACATGTCTTCCGTTTCAGGCAATGACGGTACAAGCGTCATTCAAATCATTTTTAAAGCTGGGACAGATCCCGAAGTCGCCTCAGTGAATGTTCAAAATAGAGTCGCTTCTGTTTTAGATGAACTACCTGAAGAAGCCATTAAATCAGGGGTTATTGTTGAAAAAGTCCAAAACAGTATGTTGCTTTACATCAATTTATTCAGCACTGACGCAACATTAGATGAAAAATTTCTGTATAACTTCACAGATATAAACGTATTGCGCGAACTGAAGCGAATAGAAGGTGTGGGGTTTGCAGACATTATGGGGTCAAGAGAATACGCTATGCGTGTTTGGCTAAAACCCGATAAATTAATGATGTACAACCTTTCCGCTAGCGAAATCATCCAAATATTGAAATCTCAAAATGTCGAAGCAGCGCCAGGAAAAATAGGCGAAAGCTCGGGTCAAAAATCACAATCGCTACAGTACATTTTAAAATATACAGGAAAATATAACACCGAAAAGGGTTATGAAAATATCGTTTTAAAGAGCAAGTCAGATGGCGAGGTACTTAGATTAAAAGATGTGGCCGATGTGGTTTTCGACTCGCAGGATTACGATGTTTTATCGAAAGAAAATGGCAAACCCTCTTCGGCAATCGTTTTAAAACAACGTCCAGGAAGTAATGCTAAAGAGGTTATAGAAAATATTAAAGCGACGATGGAAGAGATCAAAGTAAACTCTTTCCCCCCTGGTATGGATTACTCAGTGAGTTATGACGTTTCTAAATTTTTAGATGCGTCGATTCATGAAGTGCTAAAAACGTTAATTGAGGCATTTTTACTGGTTGCGTTAGTTGTGTTTGTTTTCTTGCAAGACCTACGCTCCACATTGATTCCCATAATCGCTGTACCTGTGTCACTGGTGGGTACGTTCTTTTTTATGAACTTAATGGGGTTTTCATTAAATCTCATTACGCTTTTTGCTTTAGTGCTGGCAATTGGTATTGTGGTTGATAATGCCATTGTCGTTGTCGAGGCTGTTCATGCAAAGATAGAAATGGGGATTTCTGTTAAAAAAGCCACCGAACAAGCGATGCGCGAAATCAGTGGAGCCATTGTCGCCATCACGTTAGTGATGTCAGCTGTATTTTTACCGGTTGCTTTTATGGAAGGATCTACCGGTATATTTTATCGCCAGTTCTCTCTCACCATGGCATTTTCCATTGTACTTTCAGGTGTCACAGCATTAACCTTAACACCGGCGCTTTGTGCATTATTCCTGCAAAACACGCATCGTATCGAAAATAAAACACCTTCAGCTCTACAATTTTTTTTTGAGGGTTTTAATCAAGGATATGCCAAACTTTCAGATCGTTATAAAAGACTAGTTTGTGCTATTGCAAATCGCAGCGTGATCACTTTTTTGATACTTATTGCCTTTTCATTGGGCGCTGGTGTTATTGGCTTTATCGTACCATCAGGATTTATTCCCGAAGAAGATCAAGGAACGATTTACGCAAACATTACAACCCCCTCAGGCGCCACACTTGAGCGTACCGATAAGGTCGTCAATGAAGTTCAACATATTGCCTCTAACTTAGATGGCGTCGATTCCGTTTCCAGTCTTGCCGGATTTAGTGTGCTTTCGGATGGAACAGGGGCAGTTTATGGCATGAATTTAATTAGTTTGAAAAATTGGGCGCATCGAACTGTATCCGACAAAGAACTCATGTTGATACTCGAAGAAAAAACAAAGCATATCAAAGATGCCAGTATTGAATTTTTCACACCACCGCCCGTGCCCGGTTTTGGCAATTCAAGTGGTTTTGAAATGCGTTTATTAGATAAAACGGGAAGTGGCAGCCTTGAAAACTTGCAAAAAGTAGCCAATACCTTTGTAGAAGCGCTCAATAAACGCCCAGAAATTAATAACGCGTTTTCTACATTCAATGTAGATTTTCCACAGTTTTTACTTCATATCGATAATGATAAAGCGGCTCAAAAAGGCGTGACGGCAGACAATGCAATGAGTACATTGCAAACCTTAATAGGGAGTGAATATGCCACCAACTTTATCCGTTTTGGTCAAATGTATAAAGTCATGGTACAAGCACTGCCTGAATACCGAGCGCAACCCGATGACTTAATGAAGTTATCTATTAAGAATGATCGTAATGAAATGGTGCCCTTTTCATCCTTTTTAACGATTGAAAAAATATACGGATCAGAGCAAATCACACGCTACAACATGTACACATCAGCCATGATTAATGGGCAACCTGCAAAAGGATATAGCAGCGGACAGACAATTGCAGCCATTAAAGACGTTGCTGCAAGCACATTACCGAAAGGATTCGGCTATGACTGGGCGGGTGCCTCACGGGATGAGGCTAACGCGGGTAATCAAGCTATTTATATATTTTTGATTTGTTTATTATTTGTCTATTTACTCTTAGCGGCGCAATATGAAAGTTTTTTGATGCCACTTGCGATTATCTTATCTTTGCCTATTGGGATTTTTGGTGCTCTGTTTTTCTTATTCATAATGGGATTAGAAAATAATATTTACGCGCAAATTGCTATGATTATGTTGATTGGTATATTAGGAAAAAATGCGATTCTCATTGTTGAATATGCGTCACTAAAACACCGACAAGGCAGTAATCCATTCGATTCCGCCATAGAAGCTGCCATTTTACGTTTGCGTCCTATATTAATGACCTCATTTGCTTTTATTGCCGGTCTTATTCCGTTAATGTTTGCTTCGGGCGCTGGAAAAATTGGCAATAACACGATTGGAGCCGCTGCATCGGGCGGTATGATTTTTGGAACCATTTTTGGTGTTATTGTTATTCCAGGGCTATATGTCATTTTTGCAACGATTATTGAGCGTAAAAATCGTAGTGGCAAAAAAGACGAAGCGGCTTTCACAGAAACACTTTAAGCGTGAGATTGATGCGTAAAATAGCCTACGGATTTCTATTTGCAATGATGGGATTAACGGGGTGTTCTTCACTCAATACCGCTTTATCTATCCCTGAAAAAACACTACCCGATACATTCACGCAAACAGTAGACAAACAAGAAGCCATCACAGTGGCAAGCGTAAACTGGCGTGAATACTTTACGGATAATAATCTTCAGAATTTACTTGATGAAGCGGTTAAGAATAATTCTGATTTGCAAATGGCATTGCAACGAATTGAAATATCGCGCTCCAGTGTCAAGCTAGCTAACGGTGCCTTACTTCCTCAGGTCAGTTTAAACGTTGGCGGTAGTGTTCGGCGATTTGGTTTATACACAATGGATGGTGCAGGTAATTCAACTACTCAAATCACCCCCGGTCAAACTATCCCAACCAATTTACCTGATATGTATTTAGGGATGCAGTCATCGTGGGAAATTGATATATGGGAAAAATTGCGCCATCAACGTGAGTCGGCTATTTCAACGTATCTTGCCTCTGTGGAAGGGACGAATTTTGTCATTTCAACTTTAGTGGCGGATGTTGCGAGTTATTACACGGAATTATTGGCGCTTGATAATGAATTGGCGCTGGTGCAACAAACCATTACAAAACAGCAAGAGGCTTTAGAGGTTATTCAACTTCAAAAAGAAGTCGGTCGAGCAAATGAATTGGCTGTAGAGCAATTCCACGCTCAATTACTCAATACCAAAATATCAGAAAAAAATATTCAGCAACAAGTTATAGAAGTTGAGAATAAAATTAATTTTTTACTTGGACGTTATCCCCAGCCAATTAAACGCAATAAAGACATTTTTGCACGTGAACTTCCTGCGCAAATTGCGTCCGGCTTCCCTTCTCAATTATTAGCCAATCGCCTCGATATTCGGGAGGCAGAGTTTATGATTCAAGCCACTCAATTTGATTTACAAGCAGCAAAAGCCGCTTTCTACCCTAATTTTACTATTACGGCGAGCCTTGGATTTCAAGCGTTTAATCCTGAGTTTTTATTTTCTTCTCCAGCTTCGATTGCTTACTCGGTCTTTGGTACATTGGTAGCCCCTATTATTAATATGAACGCATTAAAAGCGCAATTTAATACCGCACAAGCGAATCAATTAACAGCTATGTATCATTACCAGAAAACCGTTTTGAATGCGTATGTTGAGGTAGCCAATCAGTTGGTGGCTATTGAAAATCTTCCACAGGTTAATTTGCTTAAAACTCAACAGAATGCACTGTTAAAAAAATCTGTAGAAACATCGGGTGAGCTTTATAGAACAGCACGAGCCACTTACTTGGAATTGCTACTTGCACAACAAAACGCCCTGCAGTCCAATATCGAATTAATTGGTGTTATCAAGCAACAACGTTTATCAGCAATCAATATTTACAAAGCATTGGGCGGGGGTTGGAAATGAAAAAATCACAAACAATTAATAAACATAAATCGAATTTATCTTCACACAGACGACCGCCAACTTCGAAACATATTCGACATGTGGTCTAACTTTTCTGTCCTGTTTTCTGTTGACAGATCATTTTAGTCCTGCATAGCTCACAGTGATTTTACATATTAAAACAAAGTGTCATTTTTAAATGGATTTTGGAGTGTGATTAATCAATAAGCATCACAATTTTTTAATCTTGTATTGACTAGATGACTCATCTACACGTTTTTTTAAATTTGCACCCATCTTAAAATGCACCGAATGTGTTTGCTTCATTGCAATGGCCTCACCCGTTTTTGGATTGCGTCCAATTCGTGCTGCACGAAAGCGCAAACTAAACGCCCCAAAATCCCTAATTTCAACACGCCCTCCTTTTGCCAGTTCTTCTTCCATTCGCATTAAAATTATGTTTACTGCGGCTTCAATATCGGCGTTTGATAAATGCTTTTGTTTACGTGAAAGTAAATTAATGAGTTCTGACTTTGTCATATTGAATTTTTTGAATTAGAAAGAAAATATCGCTCTTATTAATGCAACACGCTGATTTGATTTATATCGTTTTGCCTAAAAAAAAAAGCTCTCACTGCTTTGCAACAATGAGAGCTGAGAGATCAAACCAAATTTGAACGCATAAAAAATAACCTGAACCTAGTATCAATTACTTTTCTAATCGACTCAATACGTCAAATGACTTATTAAATGGATTTTATGAGCAAAAAAACTCCCATTACGTCAATAAAATAATGAGAGTAGAGATTTCAAGCTTGAGGTGAACAACGTTTAAAACAATAGGAGTAACAAATGAAAAATAGTCATGAGTTATTTTTATTTTCAATATGTAAATGGGAATTGCTCAAAATTGCAGCTAT
>Ga0114974_10000319_pt1 | contig 40891 bp, 51 predicted proteins | sample S_130206_EF_Meta_FD_87318 | JGI IMG/M metagenome (GOLD analysis project Ga0114974, IMG submission 87318) | Freshwater microbial communities from Lake Simoncouche, Canada to study carbon cycling - S_130206_EF_MetaG | ecosystem: Environmental > Aquatic > Freshwater > Lake | place: Lake... | reverse complement strand
TCATGGTATAAAATTGGTCAAGCCTATTATATAGACTTCAAGCACACATGTCTCTCTTGATCGTTGAATCGCCAGCCAAATGCTCAAAAATCCAAGGCTTTCTTGGATCCGGGTGGAAGGTCATTGCCACCATGGGTCATATCCGGGCCCTCGAAGAAACTCTGGACGCGGTGGGGCTAGACCGCGACTTCGAGCCCCGTTTCGCCTTTCTGAAGACGAAGGCCAAGGCCATTGCGGCCATCAAGGATGCGGCCAAGGGCCGGCAAGTTTATCTGGCCGCGGACGATGATCGGGAGGGCGAGGCCATCGCCTATTCCGTCATGGCCCTTTTGAAGCTGCCCGCCTCGACTCCGCGCCCAGTCTTTCATGAGATCACCAAGGACGCCGTGCTGAAGGCCGTGGCGAATCCGCGCCAAATCGATATGGCTCGCGTTCATGCCCAGCAGGCCCGCGCCGTTCTCGATATGATGGTCGGCTTCACGATCTCTCCTCTTCTTTGGAAGTACGTGGGTCCAGCCCTGTCCGCCGGCCGCTGCCAGACACCGGCTCTCCGTCTCTTGGCCGATAAGGAGAAGGCTATCGAAACGTTCCAGGCCGATACTGCCTGGAAGATGAAGGGCTCGTTCAAAGGCCAGCACGCCTTTGAGGCCAACTGCGTAGATGACCTTGAGGATGAAGAGTCTGCTAAGAACTACTTTGAGAACGTGCACAAGGATCAGCGGGTCACCGTCACTTACGCGACAACGAAGCCGTATACGGAGTGCGCCCCGGATCCACTGATCACCAGCACGCTGCAACAGGAGGTGTCAGCGACCATGGGTCTCCAGCCGAAGAATACCATGCACGCGGCCCAGCGGCTCTATGAGGCGGGTCACATCACCTATATGCGCACAGACTGCCCTATTCTCTCTGAGGAAGCGAAGGTCGCCGCGAGGGCTCTGGTCACGAAAGACTATGGCGAGGCGTTCGTTGCCGCTGTTCAGGCGCAAGCCACCCGCAAGACTCCTGCTAAAAAGCCAGCAGAAGCTGTGCAGCCGCAACAGGCTCACGAAGCTATCCGCCCGACCCATTTCGAGGCGAAGGTCCTTCCAGAAGATGAGGACTGGTCCGCCGCTGATCGGAAGATCTATCAGCTCATTTGGAAGCGGGCCCTACAGAGTGTGATGTCGGCGGCCAAGGGTGAAACAAAGACCATTACGATGACGCTGGATGCCGACGAGGCCGCCTTTGATTGGCGTTCGGTCGCGAAACGCCAACTCTTTGTCGGCTGGCGGGCCGTTGGTGCCGCGGCGACGAATCTCGACGAGGAAGAAGAGGCGCCCATTACTCCGTGGGTTGCTCTAGAAACCGTTGAGAAAGGCACGGCCCTTACATGGAGCGCGCTGGAGGCCGCGCCCAGCGTCTCAAAGCCGGCGACGCGTTATACGGAGGCCACGCTCGTCCGTGAACTGGAGCGAAAGGGTATTGGCCGCCCATCGACGTTCGCCGCCCTCGTCGGCACGGTTATGGACAAGGGATACGCGGAGAAGCGGACAGTCGTCGCCAAGGAAGTCCAGGTACCTCGGCTTTCCTTGAAGCCCGGTGTGTGGCCATTCGAGCGCAACTACGATATGAAGAAGACTGGGGGTGAGAAGAATAAGATGGCGCCGACTTCGTTGGGCCTATCGGTGCTTGAGTTCTGTATGAAGGAGTTCGGCGCCCTATTCGCCTATGATTTCACGGCGAAGATGGAGGCTGACCTGGATGCCGTTGCAGCAGGTTCGCCGTGGAAAGAGGTCTGCCAAGCGACCTGGGATAGTTACAAGGACAGGTATACCGAGCTGAAGGCAGGCGAATCCACGGCCCTGCAGCCGGCCCGCTCCAAACTCTTCGGTGACATCAAGGCCATTCAGTCCAAGAAGGGGCCGCTGCTTCTCAAAGAAGGCACAACGCCCGCCGAGACAGTCTTCTTCGGCTGGCCCGCGGGCAAATCCTTTGGGACTATCACGGAAGCGGAGGTCAAGGAGTTCGTGTCAAAGGCCGCGGTGGCCAAGGCTACCGAGACCCTGGGCACCTACAAGGATCAGCCCATTCTAAAGAAGTCGGGGCCTTATGGACCGTACGCGGAATGTGGAAATGTAAAGATTCCGCTACCGGCCACCTACACGGAGGCCTCCTTGCAAGAGGCCTTCGCGGCGAAGTCGACGGCGCTACATACGATAGGCCCCTTTGAGTTCCGTAATGGACCCTATGGCATCTTCATGTTCAAGACAGATGCGAAGGGTACTGCGCGGAAATTCGTATCGGTGCCTTCGGGAGTCGATCCGAAGGCGTTTACTGTGGAAGCGGCCACTCGGGTCTATCAGACGGGGCTTCAGTCGAAGGCGAAGGGCGCCGCCTATAAAAAAAAGAAGGCCTCTGAGTAAGTAGGATGTTCAAGCCGCCCAATCTCTTCAAGATCCCCTCCTATTTTATTAACATGGACGAACGAAAGGATCGCCTCAAGCGTTTCACCGAACAGCAAGTGACAAACTATATGCCGAGGCTCAGGCGTGTTCGAGCCTTCAATGGAAAGGCCATTCGAAACTATCAGAAAGATCAGCGGATTTCGCTCAGGACCCGGTTCAATATCTATAGAAACTATCGGCGCAGTCACCATGAGATCGCGACGTTAGGCGCAGTCGGCGCATCTCTGAGTCATTTTGACGTATGGAAGCGCTTCGTAGCCTCTGGGGAGCCTATGTGTCTCGTGTTTGAGGACGATGCCCGCGTGACAACGGGCGCGATACACGAGGCGCATCGTCTTTGGCCCACGTTACCGGCGTCCTGGGGGATCTGGCTCCTCGGATACTATGAGCCGAATCTAGTAAAAGAATCGCTAGAAAATAAGTGGAATAAGGTGTATAACTTTACGGCGGCGCATGCCTATCTTTTGAAACGGGACGCCGCGATCAAACTTCTGGAAGACGCTCTTCCGATCGAGATGCACGTCGATCATTATATGGCGATTTGTGCTACGATGAAGGGGTTTCAGATTCTACAACACCCTGATATTAATATACCCTTTTGGGGTGTAGAAGATGGGCCGCGCCTCAATGATTCGAATACGTCGCAGCACAAGAAGCGTGGCTGCACGGTATGCACCGTTCCAGACGATAATAAGCAACTCTATAGGAGATTTTCGAAAAAGACGCGAAAGGGTATCACAGTGAAGGGGCTTATTAAAGGACAACAGTCCAGCATGATTCGCACGTATGGAAATACTCGAAAGATGAAGAAAGTCTAAATAAAATAAGAAGTTATCGGTAGATGGCCTCGAGAAGCCCTAGCCCACCCCCAACCTCTATTCGCAAGATAGATCTATCTGGCGAAAAGGACTTTCAGAATGGCTGGACTCGAGAGCAAGAGCAGCTCATGGCGGAGTGGTCCGATATTGCCGCCTGTTATCGGTGGCTGCACGATCGGACTGAGAAGATGTTTTCTGCGAAGAATACGTGGATCACGATTCCCGTCATTGTTCTTTCGACTCTTACAGGAACGGCCAACTTCGCCCTTGGCAGCTTTATCTCAGACCCTGATGCCAAGAACTATGCCCAGGCCGGCATTGGCGCCGTGTCGATTTTCGCCGGTATTTTGACCACGCTGGGCAACTACTTCAAGTACGCCCAGAACTCCGAGGCAAATCGCGTGGCCAGTATCGCTTGGGGCAAGTTCCAGCGTCTTTTGGCAGTGGAGCTCGCCATTAACCCCGATAATCGTATTGAGGCCATGGACTTCTTAAATATTTGCCGCAATGACTTGGATCGTCTGATTGAGCAGTCTCCGCCGATACCTGATATCATCATTGAGGCATTTGAGAAGGAGTTCGCGGATATGCCGAATCTGAAGCGCCCGGATATTGCTCACGGATTGGAGCATACCCGTATCTTCGATTCAGCGAAGGGGCGCCTGAATAAGGTGTCGGCGGATGCCGCCCTATTCCTCAAGGCGCGCAAGAAGCTCTTGCGTGAGGATGTCCTACCCGATCTCGACGCCATTGTGGCGAAGCATGTGCAGCACGTGATTGCGGCCCGGGCCGAGAAGAACTCTATCCTATCTCCGAAAGGCACAACTATAGAGGGTGACTGGCGCCAGCTTCTTACAGTAGAGCGTGGGCGCTCGACGGAGCCTCGGCCGGTTCCGAATCCTTTAGTACCCAGCTCGGGGACATCGGTTACAAGCGTCAAGGGTCGTAGAAAAAAGGAGGAAGTGCGCGTCGTGGTGATTGACGAGTCTACGAGTTAAGCCTCCAGATCTTTGAGCTTCTCGGTGAGCCACTCAATACGTCTCTCCAAGACCGCGCATCGAGCGCACCAGTCTCGAATCAACTCTTTTCCTGTGGGGGGTTCTCCGTCGAGCACGAACTCATATTCGTCCAAGGCTTCCAGAAGTTGTAGATAATATTCCATGCAGTCCTTATAGGGCTTATGGAGTATTAATTTTACTGTAAAAAAAGAATACCGAATCGTCTTTAGCGCGGCACGGATATTCTTTTTTTTACAAAAAAAGGATACCGATTGCGGGGCTTGAACCCGCGACTCTGTGGTTTCTAGGCTTTCGCCTTTTATAAAAGCCACATGCTCTACCAGCTGAGCTAAACCGGTAAACTGGCACGAGCCAGGGATTCCGATACCGGGAGTTGAACCCGGGTCTAGGGAGTGAAAACCCCGTATGCTAACCGTTACACCATATCGGATGGGCACTTGGACTCCAGGTCCGAAAACCCAGTCAATTTTGGACCGGAAAACTTTTTCCCATGCGCTGCACCCAGATTTCAGAAGTAGGATGGGCCCGTGTCATTTCGCCCTTAAGAAACCAGCCATCTGCAAGATTCTTCTTAATAAGCACCTGGATACAATCGTCGCTCGACTCATTTACAGCATAGAAGGCGATCGAGCGCGCGGCAAGCCACTTCCACTTGATAGAGGCCATATTGGGTACTAAAAATAGGGAGCGTCTATAAGGTCAATTTTACTGTGTTGTGCCAAGTAGGCTGGATTAATAACTCCAAGAAGGTATTAATCCTGGCACTTGACGGTAGCCACTCTACAGCGCGCGGTTCCGAATCCGAATCCAAAACGACTGGATGGTCTTTGCCGCGGCCATGACGCGCCTCTTTTGGTGATACTGTACCGAGAGGACCCAGCCTTCGAGAAAGCCCGAGTACTTCACTCGGGGCACGAAGGACGAGCGCTCGTTCGTAGACATCGTAGCAAGGTCCTCCTCCATGCGCTGAGGAATCCAGTCGCACGCCGCCGCCGCCTGACGCCAATCAATCTCTGTAGGATTCCGAGCACCATTTCTGGCGCACAGATCACGAAAGGCCTCCTTGGTGAGCGGCTTCATCTGGCGAAACTCACTGTAGGTGAGGGATCCGCCCCCAAGGTGTACGAGGACTGCGTTGAGGATCGGCATGTTGAAGCGCACAGCACCCTTTCCGTCATGCTTCTTCAAGACCTTTCGGACCCTGTATGCGCGCCAAGCCGCCTGCACCTTCGTCCACATCTGATGGTTCTGGAACATCAGGGACTGCGGAGGGAAGCCATTGGCCGGCTGCCACAACTCAACGCCCTTCAGGAAGCTGCGCTTCCACGCCGCGCCATCAAAGGTCCAGTTGACCTTGTACCCGGCCTTGAGCGCGAGCTGAATAAGAGCACGCCGCGCGGTAAAGGCGCGCCAAAGAGTCTGGATCTTCGTGGCACACAGGTTGCGCCACTCTGAGCGCGGCACCGTCATCCACCGCATGAGGGTCTGGCGCTCCTTCTCCGCCTTCCTCTCGGACTCTTCCAAGTGCCGAATGTGGTTCCGCATCGACTCCTTTTCCTCGAGCATCACCTTGTAGCGGATCCAGTCCATACGGATCGGATAGGCGCGCATGGCCGCTTGGATGCGCGTGGCCGCGTAGGACTGGAAGGCCTCTTCGGAGAGCGCCGCCTTCTTTTCGGCGAAGTGGTGGCGCGCCCGCTCGTTCGCGGCGGCCTGCTCCACGCTGATCTCCTCCTCCGATTCCGACTCCGAGGACTCCGATGATTCGGCATCCTCCTCATCGTCATCGAACTGGTCTGGTAGCCCCTCGTGCTCATTCGCCTCGTGCCGGCAGCACGGGCAGGTCTCAGTCAGGTCCTTCAGAACCTGATTGCCGAACCACCGGGTCAGGCAGGTGTAGTGAAAGCGGTGCGTGCAGGACATCTCCGTGTGGCCCGTGTCGGCCGTGATTGCCTCGAAGCAGATAGCGCAGTCCATCTTATTTGATGGAGGATGCTGGCAACCCTCCAAGGCTTTTAGTCAAATTTATATACCGTCAAGTGCCAGGATTAATAACTCCAGAGGAGTTATTAATCCAGCCTACTTGACTATGTAGTGTTGTAGGCCATGTTAAATGCCTCTCATAGAGAGGCATTTAACTTAGCACAACACGTTACCGCGTCGTAACAGGTGGCCTTAAAGAATAAATATGTGATCCCTATAGAATGTCATCTCTTCCTGGTTCCACCGAGCAGGATGTAACCAGCACGATCACCGCGGTTGTCACGGCGGCCATTGACCAGGTCAAGGTCGACGCGGTAACGGCTACGGCGGCCTTGCCAGATTCGAAGGGTGCTCCCCAGACGCCCGCGCAGGCCTTTCTTACGGCGATCGATGATATGATTAAGCAGAAGCCGCAGAGTGCGGCGGAGGCGGCGGCCCTCTACGCCTATCTCTTACACAAGGAGATTTACCCTCTATTAAGCAAGCTAAAGGAGACCTTGGTATCGAGTCTTTCTTCGGCTGAGGCGAGTGCTGCCACGGCCTTTTTGGCGGAGGGGAAGAAGCTCGAGCAGGCGATTGTTTCAAAGATGAAGGGATGCCTTCCTTTCTTGAGCAAGTAAACACGTTGATCTTTTACCGTCAAGTGCCAGGATTAATAACTCCAGAGGAGTTATTAATCCAGCCTACTTGACTATGTTTGTGTTGTAGGCTAAAGTTAAGTACCCCCTTAAAGGGGGTTACTTAACTTTAGCACAACACGTTACCAATGTTAAGAAGTCTCCTTGGGTCTTCTTAAAATGGGTATATTATATATCGAGAACCCCTCGATGAATAAGTTCTAGACGAGAATCGTAGCATCTTTTCCGGTACATTTTCAGCATTGTTTGTAAATAGCGCAATCTCTCTCGATTCTGTTCACATGTTTTCAGATTATAGGGTGTATCTTTTAGAATCTGAATGCGTATTTCAGCTTCTTTAATGAGAATCGATGTGCTATTATACAATGAGCGTAAGACACAGGACTGTTCTAAGACGGGGTCCCAGCTCATTATTACTATGGCCCCTATTAAAATTGAGGCTATGACTTGAATCTATCGTGGTACACATGGCGACTGCATGGATCCACCGCGCGAACGTGTCGGACATCCTTGTTCGCTTTCCAAATCAGACGGCTGCCTACAACTTTCTAGTGAAGCTCGCAAAAAGGTATGGCGACGAGCTCACGGAGATTCGGCCACAGCCTATCTATTTGCCCGATGACGGCTATGATATCGCACAGACTCTCTTTATGCAGCTTGCCTTGCATGTCGCCGAATTCGACGGAGTTGGCTGGAACACTGACATTGTTGTTGTGAATCCCGAGGAGGCCGAGGCGCTCGGCGAGTTTGGCGAGCCGATTGGGTTCGTGCCAGGCGAATCGGAGGCGCCCTGGTACCCGGAGAGGCGTTCTGCTGCGGAACTCGATGAGGAGTTGGAGTCCTACATGCTCGCAAAAGAGTTGGGCGCCCTTTACACGAAGGCCCTGGACTACCGTGACTCCTTTACTCCTATGGAGTGGTGGCGGATTCATGAGACGGAGCGTGATCTTGTAGAGTACGGGCAGATCCATGAGGCCGTGAATCACTGGAAGAATGTTATTGCGCAGGCAAAAGAGGCCCGGTGATAAAAAAGATTGCTCGGCGCACGCCTATTTTTATTTGAGCAGATCCGTTACCGTGTTAGGCCATGGCCTCCGCCAGTGCGACCATCTCCTCCTCGTTCGCGACACGGAGGCTGACCGTGAAGGCCTCGGGCGTGCCGACCGTGAGCATCGTCTTCATCTCGACGGGGCTCACGTTCAGCGCCCTTTCGCGGATGGCCGCGGCCTGCTCCTCGGTCTCGACACGGAACATGACCGCAGCCTGCTCCTGCTGCATCTCCTGGACGAGCGTAAGGGCCACTCGGGGCTTCTTGAAGTCGAAGGGCACACGCTTGACGGGCTCGTGGCGCACGCCAGGCTCGTTGCGCTTATAAGGGATGTTCTTGAGGCTGCACCACTCGCTCCACGGCAGGCGCTTGTGCCGGCGCTCGTAGAAGCCCGCGTTGCCCGTCAGGCGGACGCAGGCCGGCTTTCCGTTCTTGGCAGGAAAGAGGCGGCGGCCCGTGCCCTCCTCGCCAGGGTGGACGTAGCGGCAGCAGCCTGGGCTCACGACGCCCTCCTCGTTCTTGACGGTGAAGACGCAGCCGGCGCCGTGGATGCAGGGCTGCGGCGACTTGAGCTCGGGCTCGTCAAAGGCGGCGTTCTCGAACCAGTTGATCGTCGACATCTCTATAGGGCTTGTTTGTATCTGTGGGGGTACTATTGGTTATGGGCCACCCTTGAATCAATTTTACTACATTGTAAAAAATACAGTCTTGGCTTTGCAGGCTTTATTAGATGGCAATCGTGCGGCAACGGTACCGTGCAGTGATCGTCGGGTTGCCCATCTCTGCAAAGTTGTTATAGAGTTTGACATCGTGAAAGAGGTAGGAGGAACTGGGGTATGCCGCAATCTTACCCATGAATGGCAAGATGACATAGGGCATACCCTTGACGGTCGCGATAATCTGGTTCTTGCCTCGGTAGCAGACGTAGGGGGGTCGCTCCTCGGGCTCTCCTGCTGCGACGCGGGAGTTCGCCCAGGCGTAGGAGCGAAGAGCCCGATTCATTTTGAGGTTCAGTCTGTGCCGGTGACCGCGCAGCTCTTCCTCAAGAGTGAGCTGTGCAAACTCGGCGCGATAGTCATTGATCAGCTTTAGCGCCGCGTCCAAGGAGTTCTGTGGAGAGGAAGCTTGCTGTACAAATGACTTCACCTGATAGCGCTTCACGAGCGCCTCCACCTTCTCGACATCACCGAGAGTCTGATAGGCCTCATCTGCGCGCCGCTTCTCTGCAGACTTGTCATCAAGTGAGATCTCGATCGTCCCGGAATCATTTAGGGACTCGGAGGCGCGCCACGCCTTCTCGTCTGCAAAGAGTGTCTTCTTGAAATCGGCCTCGCCGTCCCACATGGACTTGACCTGAAGAAGGCCCTTGGCCGTCATGATTGCGACACAGTAGTTGTTCTCGTCAAGAGTCCAGCGGAACTTGGTGCCTGGCGCGGCTGGCGGCTGAGAAGCCACCGGAAGCGCAGCACGCTCTTCCACAATCGTCGCGCCGTCGGCCAGGATGCGCCAGTCCTCCAGCGTCATCATCTGGCCGACGCCCAGGCCCAGCGTGACCATGACATTGCCGTTCGTGAGGACCGTGGCCTTGTTGGTGGCATTTGAGTGCGAGAGCTTGGTGGCGGGAGAGTAGGACATTCTTGAAGGGTACTAAAAAATAGGGGTGGGCGCCAGGTTCAATTTTAAAGGCCCTTAGTCGCCCGTGCGCAGGCGGCCCTTCACGAAGAACGACTCAATGTGCGTCCCGTAGTCGGCGCCGCAGCTAGTGCAGCGCGTGTGCTGGCGGCCCCAGTCAAGGACCACGCAGTTCTCGCAGCAGATCCAGTCGTAGGAGTAGTCGCCGCCGGCCTTGGCCTTCAGCGCGTCCTTCACGAACTCGGGCGAGTACTTGTAGGCCAGGCGCGCCTTCTCGGCCGCCGCCGCGGTCTCCTTCTCCGCCTTGATGGCCAGGCGGCACTGCTCGACGAGGTTGGCGCGCGTCAGCGGCGCGTCGGCATTCAGCGGGAGGACCCAGCGCGAAGACTGCCAGATGCCGCCGAGCGCCTTGAGCTGCTCCTTGATGGGGAAGGTCTTGCCGGTGACGATGAGGTTCTTGGCCGTGACGGTGAAGAGGAGCGTGAACATCTTGTGAGAGGGCGTGAGATGGGGTTTGATTGCGTGGGGGGGTGCTAAGGAAGGGAGCGACCCGGCCAGTCAATTTTACTGAGCCTCTTTAAAAAATAGTCTTATCGCAGAGAGCCTGTATCTCAGCTCAGATAGCATCAATGTCGATCTCGATCTCGCCATCATCCGGGCGGAGCGTCATCACACCGGCGGCGCGCTCGACCTCGATCAGCTTCTGGCCGCCGCTCTTGGATCCGAAGCGCGCCGCGAGCGCCGCAATCGAGCGCATCGAGTCCTCCTTGTTCTTATCAACAACGCTCTCCTCGTCGGCGAGCGTCTCGAAGAGATCGTCCTCCTCATCGACCGCAACCGTCATGGCGCCGGCGGCCACGGCATTGGCGAGGATCTTGGCCGAGAGCACGCCGCTCTTGACGAGCGCCGCCGCGTCCGAACGCTTCTGGACAACGCCGACAATCTCGAGGCCCTTCGCGTCGCCCTCCGCGACAACGATCTGGCCCATCGCGATGAGCATCGTGCCCTTCGTGAAGAGGCCGCGCGGCGTGCCGCGGAAGTCCTTGTCCTTTTCGTCGCGCAGTGAGAAGAAGGCGTTGCCGAGCGCCTTCTGGACACTGTAGAACTTGATGCCGGCCTCTCCATTGGCCGCGCGCTCAATGGCCTTCGCGCACTGGTGCTGCGCCGCCGCGTTCTTGGAAACGTTCACCTTCTTGGCCTTGTTGACGGAGGGCATCTTGGGTGGGGGGTGCTAGTCATCGGAACAGGGGTTAGTGTCAATTTTACAATAAAAAGCCGTCAGCCGTCTATCCCATCTGATCTGTGCCCCTACCTCGCAGCAGATCGCTCGCCACCTCCGGAATGCCAAAGCAGTCACTGCCTCCTCTGACCCAACAGACTCTTCACGAACAGTCTGCTGCCGATTCAACCCTCATGTAGTTGTGGCGTCGCAGCGACGAAGAACAGTGCTTCGCCGCCCAGATTACGTAGCTTTCTGCCACGTATCCTAGGGCCGCTAAAGTCGGACATTATCGTCACCCAGTAGCAGAGCCCCTCTCCCATAGTCACTGGGCACAGTAGCTCTATAGCTTGAACCTGCTCAATTTTAGCCTATAGCACTACTGGGGCTCTATACGCCTGATTAGAGCAGAGCGAGCCTTTTGAGCATAAAGCAGAGCACAGCGAGCCTTTTGAGCATAAAGCAGAGCAGAGCGAGCCTTTTGAGCATAGCACAACACAGCAGAGGGCCCCTTTTGAGCACATAGCATAGCAGAGCAGAGGGCCCCTTTTGAGCACATAGCATAGCAGAGCAGAGGGCCCCTTTTTGAGCACATATAAGAGCAGAGCAGAGGGCCCCTTTTTGAGCACATATAAGAGCAGAGCAGAGGGGCCCTTTTTGAGCATACATAAGAGCAGAGCACAGGGGCCCCCTTAAAGCAGAGCAGAGCAGAGCTCCCCCTCTTACCCTCTGTACCAGAGAAAACCATTCAATCTTGGCATAAAATTGACTGGCCGTTTTCACAGCTTGTTCTGCACCCCCTCAAGCAAACCAAGCACCGTACACGCACACACACCCTCTCTCTCAAGCCAAGATGACCACCGAGTACCTGCCCATGCGCCCCATCCACCCCACGCACATCGACGACATGAAGGCCCGCTGGGCCGCCGACGGCCGTGACTCTGCCGGCGTCCTGCTGGCGCACCCCGAGACCTGCATCTGCGACGGCTGCGTGCCCGACGCCGTCTGGGCCGACTGCAAGAAGGCCTGCGAGCAGACGCCCTTCGGCCGCCTCTTTGGCGACGCCTACCAGGCCGAGGCCGCGCGCTTCTCCGCCGGCGACTGGTGGGGCCTCTTCGGCGACGACCTGATGGCCCTCGAGAAGAAGGTCGTCGTCGAGTGGTCGGCCAACCGCGCCGCCAACGAGGCGGCGGTCGAGGCGCGCATCGCCGCCGCCGACGCGCGCCTGAAGGCCGAGCGCGTCGCCATCCGCGTCGGCGCCGCCTGCACGAAGCGCAAGGCGCCGATCAACAAGATCGCGCAGCCGTGCAAGTTCCTCTACAACTGCCAGGGGACTCCGGCGCGCCCGACGTCGATGCGCGTGACGACGGAGTGCTGGTCGCACGAGTACACGGACCCCGTGACGGGCGCCACGATCGCCAAGCACGTCTGCGACCGCATGCACCCTGGCGAGGCGGGCTGGCTGACGCAGTGGGACACGGACCGCACCTTCAAGCCGGCGGCGGCCGTGCGCCAGTGGCAGGTCGAGGCGCCCAAGCGCCGCTGGTAGAGGTCCAAGAGGCCACCCCAAAAAAAAAGACAATACGCAAAAAACCCCCAAAAACCAATAAAAGACTCTTTTTTATTGTCTTTTGGGCATATGCCAAGAGGCTCAATGGAGCAACACGTTACCAAAGTAAAATTGAATGCCGATTTGGCCACCATGACTAGCACCCCCCCAAGACACAGGCATTCAAGAGTCAAGCGCTAACAAGATGAACGCCAACCAGCTCAAGAACATCCTCTGCAGCATCAAGGACGAGTTCGGCACGGAGGTCTGGGACGCCGCGCTCGCACTCATGACCGTCAAGGTAGTCGCAGAGGCGCCCAAGAAGGCCAAGGTCGCCGCCGACGGCTCCGAGAAGCCGAAGCGCGTGCTGACGGCCGAGCACAAGGCGGCGATGCAGGCCGGCCGCCAGAAGGCGAAGGCCGCGAAGGAGGCGCAGGACTCGCAGGAGCTGCCGGGCGAGAAGATCGTGGCGGAGAAGCCCGCGGTCGGCTCTGAGAAGCCGAAGCGCGTGCTGACGGAGGAGCACAAGGCCAAGATGCAGGCCGGCCGCATCGCGAAGAAGGCCGCGAAGGCGGAGCCGGTCGTGAAGGCGGAGCCGGTCGTGAAGGCGGAGCCGGTCGCGAAGGCGGAGCCGGCCGTCGCAGAGCAGTTCCCCGTCGCACAGAAGATCGAGGTCGCCGGCAAGAGCTACGTCCGCCTCGCAGACGGTGGCTGCTACGAGCCGGGCGAGATCGACGGCGAGCTCGGCGCCTGGGTCGGCCTCTTCAAGAACGGCGTCCTCGACACGACGGTCCAGGAGAACTAGCGCCCCTCTTAGAGCAAATGCCATAAAGAGCTCTTTTTTATCTTGGCACAAGACGTTGAATGTGCGCCGTAAAATTGATGGAGGAAGTGCGCCATCTTTTTAGCACCCCCCCACACAACCATCTCTCTGCCAACACACGTAAGATGAGCTTCCCCGCCAGCAACCCCATGTGGCGCGAGATGAACCCCTTCACGCCGGACCACTCCTCCGCCTTCATGATGCGCTCCACCGCCCACGCGATGAAGTCCGAGTGGGCCAAGATTGCTGCCGAGGAGGTCGAGGCCAACATCCTTATGGAGGAGGGCCTTGCTAAAGCCTACCGGCGTGCCGCGCAAATCATGGAGACGGGCACGGAGGACGAGAAGGAGCACATCGAGGTCTATGCGCCCATCAGCCACTACACGAACATGATCAAGTCGCAGAAGCCGCGCGCATCATGGGTTGAGATTGAGAACCAGGTCTGCGCCGCCTTCTTCAAGTTCCTCGACGCGCAGAAGGACCCGGCGATGCTCGCAAAGGCCATCGAGGAGATGCCCGTCCTCTCAAAGTACAGGCACCAGTACACCCCCGAGATCCAGGCGGCGCGCGCGGCCTACTGGCTCTCGCTGATCCCGTAAAGTAGGCATTCCCCCAGTAGGCACTAACCCCCCCCTCTCCCCCATTTTTCCATTCAAAATTTAAACGGATTACTCCCGTCAATCACACCAACGAAAGACCGCAATGCCTCCGCATGAGACTCTTCGCATCCGTGTACCTAGGGGGATACCCTGCAGGCGCTGTGGATGTATTGAGGATATTGAGGCCGATCAGAGTATTATACAAGACGAATATGACGTGAGTAGCCCCTGCTGTTGCTGTGAGAGCTGCTTAGACGGCTGTGAGAGTCCTTGGGTGCGTAGAAATCGTAATAATCTTCTAAAGAGTATTCGACGTCTCTTTCACTATTACTAAAATTGACATCAACGGTGTCCCCTATTTTTAGTACCCCCTTGCAAGATGTCATCCTCGTTCGCCTTCTACATCAAGCGCTGTGTCGAGAGCGAGTACCTTAGCAAGCTTCCCGAGGTGCATGCGGCCTATCATGCCGAGCTCGAGAAGGTGAACTCAGAGTACGTTCGCTGCCGGGCGACGGCGCTCGTGGAAGCGGAGCACCTTACGATGCTAAAGATTGACGGAGTCGTCGGCCCCACGTGGGAGCATGCCCTTACAGACAGTGTGCGCGCCTGCGCCGCCGAGCGCATCGCCTTCACGATCCTCGAGGGCGTCAAGCTCGAGAATAAGGTCTGCGATGCCTTCTACATCTGGGTCCAGTGGCGCTACCAGCTGCGCCCTGTCGAAGAGGTCCAGGGTGAGATCCGCGCGGCTATCGAGTCCATGCCCACGAAGTCGGAGGAGCTCATCACCTTCTGGCGCAACTTCTCCCGCTGGTAACGTGTTGTGCTAAGTTAAATGCCCCCTTTAAGGGCGTTCTTAACTTTGGCACTTGACGGTAACGCCGTAAATTTGACACGGCATTACCCCTATTTTTTAGTAACCCCCCCCGACGAATGTCTCTCCCATCCCTCGACTTCGAGGAGACGCGTAATCACCCATTCAACCATCTTCCAAACCGTTCTAAACCCTTTGCGGCCGTCCATGATGAAGAGCCAAAGCTGATGTGGCAGCGCCTTTGTATAGTGCTTAGCCACGAGGTTGAGGCAGTACGATGGGGCTTCAACCGATTGACGAAGGATGTTGTCGCCGCCGAGAAAGACTATAGGAATATGGTCAAAGCCGAGCACCTGCTTGTAGAAGTCAATAAGGCGCTGCCTGTCGGATCACCTCTTGCTGAACTAAAAGGCGAGACTTCTGCACAGTTCCATGAGAAGTGGCTCGCTATCAGCGAAATGCAGAAGAAGACAGAGGCTTATATGTATCAGATGACCGATCTCTTGCAATGGGTAAAAGGCGAAAAGGAGCTGTGTGACGCATTCTATGCCGTCGTGGCAGCCTTTAAAGAGAAGAAGATCTCAGAGGGTGAGTATCTAGCGGCGGTGCTCCATTGTGGAGCGGATCGCCTTAACGTCTGGCTGGACTATTCTTCGAACTAATGCCGCCACATAGTAAAATTGACAACGTGAGTCGCGCTATTTTTTAGTACCCCCTCAGAAAGACACTTACTAGACACCCGCTATCACAATGTCCTGCGCCCAGCTCAAGATCCACATCGCGGCGAAGCAGGCCGACATGGAGAAGACGAAGGCGGCTCTCAAGGCGCACGACGAGCACATGAACTACCTCATCTCGGTCTTCGAGCAGGAGATCTACGAGCTCAACGTGAAGCTGCAGCTCGCGGAGGCCGACGAGACCTTTGTGCCCTACACGGCGGAGGAGGCGGCCGAGGAGGACGGCGAGATCAACAACTTCTTCGCCTCCAACCCGCGCGCCGCCGAGTGGGGGCAGCGGCGCGCGGAGCAGGACGACGATGACGAGCCGTGCTACCACTGCGGCCGCGCGAACTACTCGTGCATCTGCGCGCAGGCGCCTGCCGAGGCCGAGGTCGAGGCGCCGCACGACATCTGGCGGCCCGTCCCCGTGGCCCGCAAGGTCCGCACGAAGCTCAAGTGGGTCTGCGAGCTCAATCCCGAGACCTACCGCGTGGCCGTCGTCACCGGCGACGGCATCCTCGAGGTCAAGCGCGTCACGAACGGCGCCGGCTACTGCCACGACACGAATGTCTGTGAGTGCGGGCCCTGCTCCGAGATCCAGCTCTCGAAGCGCCTTGGCGCGCCGATGCCGCCGTGGCTGAAGGGTGCGCCGCTCACCAAGACCTTCTTTGCCACGGAGATCGACTGGATGGAGTCTCTGCCCTTCGGCGGGAAGATCACGGCCACGGAGCCGCAGCTCTCTGATAAGGCGCTCAAGCTCCTCTGCATGAAGCCGCTCACGATGATGCTCGACGCCAACCGGCTGGAGGAGCTCGAGAAGCGCTTTCCTGGCGCGCAGATGGTCCTTAGCACGCCGAGGGAGCAGCTGGTGGTCGAGTCGATGAACTCCGAGGCGACCAAGCAGTACCGCATCTACTCGGTCACGACGGACGAGATTCGCCGCAGCTTCGCCGACTTTGGCGCGCACCCGAACAAGCCCAACCTTATGGCGGAGTGGCGCGGCCTGTACATTGACCTCTCGCACCTCTGGTAAGAATGAGAACAAAATTGAAAGGGCAGTAACCCTATTTTTTAGTACCCCCAAGCACAAGATGTCAGTTTTCACTAAGCTCCCCCAAGACATGCTCCAGTGGGAGATTGCTCGCTTCTTGGATCACCGCGACGTCCTCGCCTTCAATGAGGTGCTACACCGCAACGAGCGCGTCTATAAGAAGCTGCCGGCCGACTTTGCTCTCAAGAATCACCTGCTTGCGATAATACAGAAGTATCAGAGTATCAAGAGCAGGGCGCGGCGCGCGATGTCTCACTGTCGTCTATGTAGCCGAGGTGGGCGCCGTCCGTCGCGTGCCTCACTCAGGGCCTTTGTCATCTCCTATAAGGAGTTCTTTGCCTTCTTGGCCGATCCGATGAACCAGCTTATCTTTAACTACCAGCGGGGGTTCAAGGATAGGCAGTGGGACGTGCTGGAATACTTGCGCAATGCCGCTGAAGACGAGGAGGAGTTCTTCCCCTTTCTCCACCCGGAACAGGTCAATGAGTTCCAATATGCGGCTAATAAGGCATGGATCGTAATCAACGAGACTCCCTTTGTGCGTGACATTCCGCTGTCGCGTAAGGCGCAGGCCATCTTCTAAAGTGTTGTGCCGAGTTAAATGCCTCTCATAGAGAGGCATTTAACATGGCCTACAACACAAACATAGTCAAGTAGGCTGGATTAATAACTCCTTTGGAGTTATTAATCCTGGCACTTGACGGTAAAGTGTTGTAGGCCAAAATTGAAATAAAGGCAAGCCGGTTTTTTAGTATCCTTCAAGCAACCTTACAAGATGTCTACCAATGTCTTCTCCACCCTGCCCTACGACATCAAGGTCCACGAGATCGCGAGTTTCTTGAAGCACTGCGATATTATCTCTTTCAACGAGGTGCTGCGCCGCGATGAGCGCGTCTACAAGAAGCTGCCGGCCGACTATGCGCTCAAGCACGCGCTCAAGACCAAGCGCATCCACTTCGAGACCATTGTCACGCGCCTAAATCTCTTACTTAGCAACGTCGGTGACTGGGATGACGTGCGCGTCAGGCGCGCGGTCATCGAGCTCAAGAAGGTCTTCGCCTTCCTTAAGAACCCTGTGAACGCGATCATCTTCATGCACATTCGCCATCTCAAGGAACAGATGGGTCGCATGGTCGAGCAGTGGCTAGACGACGACCAGGAGCTCTACTCCTTTCTTTCCGATGGCGGCCTAGAGCTGCGCGCGCTCGCAACCGAGACGCGCGACTACATCACGAGCGTCCCGTTCGTGTGCCACGTGTCGACGGCGAATCACCAGAGCGCCTTCTAAAATTGAACGGAGCTGCAACCCTATTTTTAGTACCACCCAACGAACAGAATGTTCCTCGTCACCTACATCACGCGCGCGCACAGCAGTGGCTATGAGAACCGTCACGAGAAGGCCTTTGACACGCTCGAGGAGGCGGTGACCTACATCCAGGGCGAGTGGTACGACAGCTTCTGCGATCTCAACAGTTATCCCGATAACTGGGATGAGGAGGATTTCGGCTGCCCTATGCCCACCCGCGCCGACTTCAGCCTAGAGGCAATCAACAAGATTCGCTCAAAGAAGTACTGGTTTGGCGAGCTCTTTGGCCCGCACAGTAACTACTGCGGGCTTGTTCCTGACGAGCTCCGCCTGACGGAGCTCAAGAAGTAAGGCGTAAAATTGAATGGGCGGCGGCCACTATTTTTAGTACCCCCCACAAGCAAAGAATGTCCGCCCTCCACGTCAAGCTCTTCAACCAGTTCAAGGAGATCACGGATGCTGCGCGGAACGCCGTCTCGCGCCACATTTGCCCGATGCTCGAGGGTGCGCGTGTGAAGGGCGAGTACGACAAGATGCTCGCCGACCTCTACGACGAGTGGCAGGCCAGCTGCCGCGCCGCCGCGGCCGCGCTCAAGCACGCGTCCTACCCCAACGAGCTGACGCCGATGCCCACCCTCCCGATCGACGACGAGGAGCACCAGCCGTGCCGCCAGATGGCCGCGGTCCTGATTGAGCGGACGATCTACGACGAGTTTACCGCGGGGCGCTGGTTTGACGCCGCCTCTGAGAACATCAAGAACAATCCTAACTGCGCGAATCACTCCAAGACCTGCGCCTGCCACAAGGGCCTGGAGGGCTGGACCTACGCTGAGAATGTGGAGACGGTCAAGCAGCTCGAGGCCTTCTACGCCGAGCACTACGATGCGGAGAAGGATGAGGCCTATATGGCTATGGTTCGCTCTGTTGCGAATGCGCGCGGTGTTCCCTTTGAGAACGAGCTGCAGCGCCAGCGCAAGCAGAAGGCCGACTTGGAACGGTGCGAGGAGCTTCAGTTTGCCAAGAAGAAGGCCAAGGCCGAGAAGCGCAAGAACTGGGTCTTCATCTGCTACCAGGATGTCGGCGATGATATCCTCAAGCACACTAAGGGTAAGACGATGCACGGCTTCTACCGAGTCGTCAGAAAGGCCGACTGTTACGAGTTCACCATTATGGACACTCAGCTTATGCACCCTGACTGGTGGAAGGCCATTGCCGAGAAGCATGTCGAGCGCTTCCCCCTCGATATGGTGATGGGTGTCAAGGACACCGCCTTCGAGAATGTCACGCCCGACAAGATCCACCAGGGCTAAGACACGTACTAACAAAATTGAAGGGTGGTAACCCTATTTTTTTAGTACCCCCTCCTTATTTGTTAGGAACAAGATGACCTCCATTGTTGACATCAACGCCCTGCGCGCGGAGCTCGAGGCACAGAAGGCATCTATGGAGGAGCTGACGAAGAAGATTGCTAAGGCCGAGATGGATGCCATTCCTAAGCGCACCGCCGGCACGAAGCTGAAGTGGGTCTCTGACGATAACAACTACCGTGTGGCAGTTATCACAGCCGATGGCGTTCTTGAGGTGAAGAGCGTTGTTGGGGGTGAGGTTCAGCGCTGTGACCCCTCTGAGCGTCCACTGCTCCCCACACGCCGCCGCAATGGCCTCGCCTATCTCAAGACTTTCTTCAAGACGGAGCGCGAGTGGCGTCTGTCTCTGCCGACCAATGGATCTATCACAGTCACGCCCTACGTCTACGGTGCGGTCGAGCGTGAGTGGAATGCCATCAAGCCCGAGATGAGTGACCCCGAGAAGCTCCAACAGCTGATGAAGCGCTTCTGTGTGCGTGCCACCGTTCGTACTAATACGCCACCCCAGCGGATGTACGAGCTTGCGAAGGAGCGCGTCGCTAAGTGGGGTTCCTCTAAGGACAATGTGGGGAACTGGATGGAGCGGAACGTTTGCTCTTGGGAGGCGCACATTGCGACCATGACTGAGGAGCAGAAGAACTACTCTAATCCGTCTATTCACAATAGTTGCACGGGGCGTATGCTTCTTTCTACAGGTGATACGGTTCGCGAGATTGCCGTGGAGGATTATAACGGTAAGCTTTATATTGTGAATGACGATGGTAAGCGGTACGAGAAGTTTGCTGATATGGACTGTCTGAATGCCAAGGGTCAGCCGAAGCTGACCGTGTATTACCGCAAGAAGCACATCGGGCTCGCGAATCTCTTCTAACAACTCCAAAGGAGTTATTAATCCAGCCTACAACACGGTAAAGCCGCAAAATTTGAAGCGGGCGGCGGCCCTATTTTTAGTACACCTATCATGCAGGAGATTTACGTGAAGATTCAGATGACTGAAGAGTATCTTCGTGATCTTCGCAAGAAACTCGAGGTCGCTGAAGAAGACTACCGAAATGGCGTGAAGGCTGCGGCAAAGGTTCCCTATGTCTTGGCGACAGCCACGTTGCCATTTATTAACTCTGCGTGTGCTTCCGCAAGGGCGGCGGCCCTCTCTTGCGGGGTTCAACCGCGGTAAATTTGACGGCTGCAATGACCCTATTTTTTAGTATCACTCCCCCTATAAACAAGATGTCTTCCGCAATCGTGGCAAACAATAATGCGCTCATTGGCCCTCCAGAGGGCAGGGCACTCAAGGAGCACATGAAGAAGGCGGTCAAGGAACTCAAGCGCCTTACGAAACAGCTCAACAAGGCCGTCGATGATTGCGGTTATGTGGGCGTAGTTGATATCCGCGGCAAGTCCTGGACCGATACGGCGCTTCAAGCCCTTGATGCACAGTTCTCCTTCATCGTGGGCGAGCATATCGAGCCGAGCCTGAGCAGTTATATCTCCCCGTTACCGCTGAGCCCTGGCTCCGAGGGCCTCAAGGCTCTCATCGAGTATAGGCGGGGCGCCAAGGAGACCGTCATTGAGGCCATCTCCTACTGGACAGAAGATCAGGATACCGACTTCCACGATTGCCTTGACGAGCAGCGAGCAAACGCCATCAAGGCTAAGGCGCTTCACGTTATCCGGTTCATTCAGGGAATCGAGTTCAAGTACCACGTCTAACGTGTTGTGCCGAAGAGAAGCGCTTGACGGTAACCAAAATTAAAGGCTGCAATAACCCTATTTTTACCATCAATACAATGTCTGCTACAACCCAGGCATTCTTTGCCCTGGATCGCATTTCCACGGAAGAAGTTCTAATGGTTGCTATGAAGGATATGGATGACCTATCTCTGAAGAAAGCCGTTTACACCTTTATCTCTTCTTATAGACCCTGGATGCTCAAGGAGATTATTGAAGATGTAGTCTTTAAGAAGCTCTGTAATGAGCCGCTAAAGGAGAAAACAGATGCGCGCAAACTCAAGGAACTCGAGGATCGCTTTCCTGGCGCAACAATGATGCTCTCAACGAATGACGGGGACTACATCATTAAGTACATTACGGATGCTGAGAAGAACCCTGAATACGATATGATCTGCTGCCATTCATTGCAGCTCGTTACACCCTCTTTCACTCGTTTCGACATCTATGGCAAGTTCAATCTAGTTGCGAACTGGCGTGACATGGACATTAATCTGTCGCATCTCTTCTGATCATGAACACAAAAATTGAAAGTGGGCAACAACCCTATTTTTGGTACTCGAATGCAGCCACCTTCTGTTTATGCCGCTCTCAAAAAGCAGCTCAAGGCCGATATCATGGAGGCAGAGGCAAAGGTTCTGTGCCTCTATGCCAACTTAAGCGCCGCCGAGGAACTCGAGCGGAATGCCATGGCTCGCGATCCCACGTTTCTGAAGCGCCCTGAGGGTACCCTGCTCAACTGGGTCTCCAATAGGACGCCTGATACCTACCGAGTAGCCATGGTCATGAAGGATGGTAAGCTAGCACAGATGAAGTCGGTCACGAACGGTATACATGATGCGGAGTGTGATTGCGCGGCCTGCCTATCGAATCCGCACGAGGCGCCTAGGCCATTCAATATTACCTTCTTTGATGACGAATACGCCTGGCGTCAGACGCTCGATATGGAGAATGGTACGATCGTAGTGCGGTGCCAACCTCCCGCGTAACCCTTTACTGTGGTAAAATTGAGTTAATACACCCCTATTTTTTAAGCATACCCAAATGGCGTACACTCCCGAAATCTTCAACCGCTATAATCAGCATGTGGAGGAGAGTCGCAATGCCGTGTGCCGGCACATCCAGTACCTTTTGAAGCCTGAGGACGACTATCCAAAGGGCTCAGACGTTCGGCTCAAGGAGCTCTACAATGTATGGCGCGCCGACTGCCGCGCGATGAATGCCGCCTGTGAGACAATGCTGCACCTCGTGTCGAACGCTGAGATGATTGAGATGCCACCCAACGATGAGGAGCACTTCCTGTGCCGTCGCATGGCCGCCGTCATCATCGAGCGCAATATCTTTGGAGAGCATGAAGCGCAGCGGTATCTGTCCGAGCTCGTCCGATTAATGAAGATGAGCACCTGTTATACTCACTCAAATAGCTGCGCGTGCCATATTCTGAGTGGATGGACCTATGGCAATAATGAGATTGCCCACGAGCTCGTAACAAGTTATCTGGAGAAGGAGCGAGTGGCTCTGAATGCGGCGGGCGGCGGCCCGCTCATCTACCAACCCGCTGTGGGCGGCGGTCGCCCTGAGCGTGCGGTCTGTGCCGGATGGCGTGATTGTACCTGTGGCGGTTGCTCTGGTGGAGGGGCGTCGACGCCCTATGTCCACAACACGGAGATCTGTGCGTGTGGCGCCTGCCACCGGGCCCGTGTGACAGGCGGTACTCAGGATGCCTATATGGCGAAGCTTCGAGCCGATACGGATCGGGTGCTTGCCAAGAGTCCCACGGCCTTCAACAGTCTTCTTGGTGCCGCGCAAAAGGCCGATAACGCAATCGCATCTGCCAGGGCCATGCCTGGTGGTGCCACGGATGACGGCTTTGTTAAGAATCTCTTCAAGACGGTCCAGGGCGTCAACTACGATGACAAGTGTCCGCATGACCTTCCCTTCTATGCTTGCATGAGCTGCAGCCACTAATGAGATAAAACCGTGGTAAAATTGGGAATAAATGAAGGCGTATAGGACAGTATGGGCAATGTTATTGAGAGTGCCTGCGTATCTTTAGAACACTCGTACCAGTTCACGGATCTCCTGTATATGGTGAAACGTACTTCTGGCGCTGAAGATTTTGGTTGGCGCATCTCAAAACCCTGCATTGGTGCTGGCCAACCGGCGTGGCTCGACCGGCACGCCTTCAAAGATACTAAGGTAGGTGTATGGCGAATCTTTATGCATAATGCTGCAGATGACCCGAACGAATATGCGCATGGGTGGCGCCGCGTCGACACGATTTACCCCACGGATCTAAAAGAGAATCCAGATGCGATCCTCTTATGGCGTACCAATATGATTCAGCACCTCGATGCACTGGAAGCAAAGCGTCTAGCGTCAGCAACTCAGTGATTCCGGCGCTGTCGAAGCTTAAATAGTAGGTTCTCTAATAGAGTAAATATGGGACAGGTCCTATCTTTTTTGAATCGAGCGAAGCCAGAGCCGGTCGCCGCGAATCTGATTGCAGTTATCCCTGAGCCACCCTGTCCTCTTTGCCCACCCTGCCCTCTATGTAAGAAGTCAACCGTCGGTTCTAGATGGTCAACTTGTAGCCTATGTGCAGAACAGTCAAGTAGCTAATAAAATTGAGCTAGGCCACCCGCATCGAATCCAATAACCATGTCGCTCACCGGTGGCATTCTTCTCGCAACGGGTCTGAATCTGTTGAACTACGTCCCCTTCACGGCCATCTTTCTGCTCACTCAGCTTTTCGGGATCCGTCTCTATACGGTAACGAGGCGCGAGGACTGCATAAAGATCCAGAAGCGAGTGAAATACTGCAGCCATTTGACTAATGGAAAAGGCGAGGGTTACTCTATCGGATATTGGTATATGATGTCTATCACTATCATCGAAGGCGATGAAAATGATAGGTATTGCGTCTATATGATTGCCACTGCGGCCACCTATGAGGCACTTCTGCAGGATAATGAACCCAGGCCGACGCACGCCTCATCCGATGATGTGCCCGAACCGAAGCTGGTGACCGTCTATGAGCGCCTCGGATCCTTTCAGCACGCCTGGTTTAAGAAGCGCACCTTCGCGCTACCGTCTCTTAAGCCGAGGCCTATTCAGGCCACCACAATCCAGGCCATTAAAGAGCACCACGATCGGGTCGGGCACACTGTTGCCTATTTGCACGGTCCTCCTGGGAGCGGCAAGTCCATGATCGGCGTTCTTCTCGCAGAGATGCACGGAGGGGCTTACTGCAATACTCTGAGGCCGTGGCAGCCTGGTGATTCTCTGGCGGCCCTGTACTCCGAAGTGGAGCCCACGAAGGAGAAGCCGCTCATTCTGGCCTTCGATGAGATCGACGACCCTCTTCAGAAGATTCACGCCGGCATTCCGCCGCACAAATCCCTGCCCATCTGTGTTCACGATAAGCCGAGCTGGAACCACATGCTCGACGAGATTCAGCGTGGAATGTACCCGAATCTCGTGATCATCTTTACGAGCAATAAGACGCCAGATTTCATTCGTGAGATCGATCCGTCCTATATTCGCGAGGGGCGCGTCGATCTGATTCATGAGGTCACTGCCCCCTAAGCTCATTCAATAACATCATTTTTATTTTCAGAAGTCTACTATAGAGGATGATTTACGTCACTGCAATATTTTCTTTAGTTATTCAGTTTGTCGTTGGATTTATCGATTATCTGGGTCTGGGTATAGAAATCGAATCAAAAGATGAGATTCTAAAGGATTTATTGAGGGTCGAGCTCTTTGTTCAGGTCATCGAGTTTGCATTCTATGTCTGGTTACTCTACTACTTCAGCAAAGTATCCAAGAATATAACCCCCTTTCGTTATCTAGACTGGTCGGTTACGACCCCTCTAATGTTGATCACATTGTCTGCATTCTTAAATAATGATGGAAATAAATCAATCAGATTAAGTGAGTTCTTATATAACAATACAGTTCCAATCGTCACAATCGTTCTCTTAAATGCGGCAATGTTACTCTTCGGCATTATCGGTGAGTTCGGCTATTTGAGCCCATATATAAGCACTGCTCTCGGATTTATCCCCTTCGCTATGAACTTCAAGTATATTAAAGATACCTTCTTGCCATCATCTGATGACGTGTTTAAGAACACGGTGTTTTACTGGTTTGTGTTTTTCTGGTCTCTATATGGCGTATGCGCGCTCATGAACCATACCAATAAAAATACGGGGTACAATATATTGGATATCTTTTCTAAAAACTTCTTTGGAATCTTCTTGGCCTATATACTATTGTTAAAATCAAAGCAGGAAAAGGCTGCGTAAAGGTTACCGTGTTGTGCCTTTGGAGTTATTAATCCTGGCACTTGACGGTATAAAATTGACCGCTGGAGCCTACCCTGTACCTGTACCCAACATGTCTCGCTATGTGCCCCCGTCGAAGCGCTCTAGCGAGAAGCCTACTCTTGATCCGGCGGCTCTTACGAGTGAGGCCCACTTTCCTATCCTCAGTCTGGCTTCTACATCAAAGGCTTCAAAGACTGGATTCAAGGAAGTCATTGAGGAGCGACTTCGGCAGGAGGCGGAAGACGCGATCCGGGCCGCCGCCCCAATCGATATCCGTTCGCTGAGTGCGGTGGAACGTGAGGTCCATGGTGTCACGACACTGAAGATTTCGGGCAACACCTATGAGGAGTTGGCCGCTATCTCAGAGAAGCTGTATGCTAGTGAGCTCAGGCGCCGGCAGATGGAGCCGCTTTGGTGGTAGGCACCCCGCAGGTATTCGAGCTCAGAAACTCTTCCAGAATCGAGTTCTTGGCCTGAAAGGTCCATTTTTCCCATACAAGAGCATCCGATTCGTCCTTACAGGACGTCAGCCAGTCTTCATATATCATATGATTCTGCTGAATCCAGATTCCTCTGATCTTGCTGATGATCTCGGTTTTACCACACAGTTCGGTCGCTCTCGGCCAACAGAAGAAGGCGCGCAACGCAAATACGAATAGATTTATCTTGTGTCCGACAGCATTATCGGTCTCGAGTTGCCGGACAAACTTGATTAAGGCTTCGTCAACGTTCGCAGAGTCTGTTAATACCGCGAAAAGGTCGGAAACACCCTTGCTAGCGGCTTCCATCTTCTACGGGCTTAGAAATAAAGGGATACAAACAATATGGAGGATATAATCTATCTTTTTGCCGATCTTAATATGGCTGTTCAACACTTCTATAGAAAAAATGCTGACCTGGATGCATCTGGTATTATAGAGCTGGGACCTATCATGCACAAATGCAAAAAACTGGAACTATATCTGAGTGGCGACTTCAAGGCACTTTGGCAGATAGAAAGGGCGGAGGCGGCCAACCTCCGTGAAGTCATCTCAGACCAGGGATCGGCGGAGGAAGTCGAGTATCTCACACGTGAACTTCTGATTATGAAGAGGTGTGCCAAGCGAATGTCTGACAACTACCAAAAAGAGTGCGCAGAACATGAGAGAACACGCTTATATGGCTCGCCCGGTGAAATTGACGGCGCGGCTGCCCCCGGTTGCCAGTACAGCCAGTCATGCCCATCCCCTTCGTTCTCCGCTTCATCAAGGACAGCTCGAATACCTCGAAGGATGACGTTCTGAAGATTACGCAGCTTGATCGCAACGTCTTTGAGTGGTCCTTCAAGGACTCGAGCGAGAATGTCTCGCACAATCTTACGCTTCAGCCGGCCTACAATGTGAGCGAGCGCCTGGATGTTCTTCTGAAGATGGTGGCGGCGGATGCACAGCCTCCCAAGGAGATTCAGCTGGACGCCCCCGGGTTTCCTTCGATTCTGATCAAGACGGCCGATCTGCAGAATAGTGCCTCGCTGATTCACGAGACGCTGGAGCACGTCATGTATATGTGGCCCGAGCACTCCGGCCGCAAGCAGCCGCTGCCGATCTATGAGGAGGATGACTACGCTGACATGCCTCCGCTTGTCCCGAATCGTAACCAGGGCACTCACACCTTCTACAACTAATCCAAGTAACCCTTTGAAACAACCTATTTTTTATGATACTGCCAAATATCCCAATAAAATTGAGTTCACACACCCTATAGAAATAGCTAGCCATGGCCTTCCAGATCACTCCTACTGGTCGCGTCGTCGATCTCCTCGTCTTTCTCCAGGAATCCGGTATTCCTTTCACGCCCCCTCCGAATGAGGTCCTGGCTGCCGCGATTCTTGCGGAAATCGACCACCCCTCCTTGACCACGCTTCTTCTCAAGTCTCTTGGCCTTCAGGATGTTCTTCAGCATATTCCTCGAACGGATTCTAGCAAACTCTTTCTCGAGCTCGCGCAAAGTGGAAACCAACTCCGAGTCTGCAATAAGGCCTTCAAGCAGTTCTGTGGCCAAGAGAATCTGACGCCGGATGGGAAGATTACTCGGGACGCCGCGCTCGATTTGATTGCGGCCTATGTGGAACGCAATCGCCTACAGATGAACGGTCTGTATATTCGCCTGGATGATACTCTGAAGGCTGCGCTCGATACGAATGCCCCTGGCGTTCGCCAGCACACATTGATCGAGTTCGTCGAGGCGGTATTTACTTAAAGTCCTAAGAGTCTTTCATACAGATGGATGTATCCGGGTGCACGTGTCCTGTTCTACCCTGCAAGGGATCCTGTGAATGTAACTGTGAGACATGCCAGGCCGCCTATGTAGTCGCCTGGGAGGCCCAGGTTGCCGAAAAAAATCTCTGCATCGTCTGTGGAATCCCTAAAGAACTTTCTATCCTATCGCTCTGGAATACTCAAACTGCCCACTTCTATGAGCCGTGCGAGGACTGTAAGCCGATCGTAGACGCCTTTTTTAAGAGTGTTGGCATGTGTATCCAATGCCGCGGACCACTCACTGAGAATAATCCTCGTTGTCCGACGAGGCACACAGCTTGATCAGCTGACGAGCGACGATCGCCGCGCGACGCATAGGGCGCGCATCGACCTTCGATACGGACTTGCCCCCCGTGGCCTTCGAGTACTTCAGCGTAACGAGCGTGGCGGCGGCGTTGAGCATCTCAGCATTCTGGGCACGGGTGACAGGCATCCTTTGTTATGCTGAACGGTTTGGCAACCTTGTTGTAAATTTTGGAAAAACCGCGCTCATAAGATATCCAAAATCTTTGGATGGATTACAATAATAAGAAGTATGGCCACTATAACAGAAGTATATTGATATATCCTGTCAATCCTATACTTCGTTTCAATAGTATCAATCAATCCTTCAAAGATGCCCCATACACATACATACCAGAGAATACCAACGAGGGATAGGAGAATAATATAAAGTGCTCTGCGTTCCATGTTCATGAATAACTTAAAGTTCATTCTATTAGGGTGTGACAAGAATGTCAAGCGGCGTCATAATGAGTCTAAATGGGTCTCTTGGGCAACAGCTCTTTCAGTATGCGGCAGGAAGAGCTCTATCCAGTACTCTGGGTGGTGGACTCTATCTGTCGTTGTCAGAAGGCATCGACTATCGCCCAATACTCTTTATTAAGAGCTTACCACAAATAACTATGATGTCTACGAATGTATATATACAACAGTCGACAACCGAACCATGGACCCCCGAGAGATTCCGCGGGATGGGTGTGCTGTTTTGCCAAGGCCACTTTCAATACTTGCCGGCTCTGACGCCGGTTCTACCTTTTTTGAAGCAGGAGCTCCTCGCATCTCTGCACACGATTCGTCTACAGCTTATAACAAAGTACAATCTTCAATTGCGAAAGCGCGCGGCCTTCGTCTACGTTACTCGCGATAAGTCTCCAGCCCATTACGAATCGGTCATCGCGAATCTCACGTCAAAAAAGTCGATTCATGTTTACATCTTATCGAATGATCTGGCCTGGTGTAGGTCACAGCCATGGCTCTACGGCCACACCTTTGTTGATGAGCCGGAGTTATCATCTCTGGCCTTTATGAGTCTGTGCCAAGGTGGATCGGTCGGCGATACACCCCTCAGTTGGTGGGGCTCTTTTCTGGCCTCAGGCGTCTAAGGTCCTAACACCATATATATGTAATGCATCGTCTGATACATCTTGATGTACCAAACGATTATGAGATTCCTACTTTCTACATTGCAGCCGATACGAGCCCAGAGGCCATTGGCCTCGCGCTCCGATTCGGGGCCGATGCCTTTCTCCACCTTCAGAAGCGCTCTCTGGACGCCGTTCGATCCGAAACGCACGCCGAAGTTCTTGCCTCGGCCACTGCCGATTTTGAGATGCGCCTTCGGTCGGATACCACCCGCCTTCTCAGCGAAAAGGTGAAGGCCGAGGAGGCCTTGCGCGCAGCGAATCACCGTGTCGCCGCCATGGAGGCCGAAGCGTCCGATCTCCGTTCTGTCGTAAAGGCTGAGCTGAAGGGGCAGTTTGAATACCTAGTGAAGCTGAAGGATGAGCAGATTCGCCAACTCCAGCAGACGCTGGAGAAGCAGATGGACACGGTGTCGTCGAAGGTCGACGGTCTCCAGAACTCGATTACGCGCACCTTTAGTTCTTCGAAGGAAAAGGGCGCCTTTGGTGAAACCATGATGGAAGGGCTTTTGAAGAAGGCCTTCGATTGTGATATTCAGGTCGTGGCGAAGGAGGCCCAGACGGCCGATATTCGGATGACTCGCGGCACGGCCCCCTATTTCTGGGAATCCAAGAACTATACGCGCATGGTGTCCAGCGAGGAGGTCGAGAAGTTCCGTCGCGACTTGCGCCTGCATCCCGACGTACTCGGCGGCTGCCTCGTCAGTCTGCGCACGGGAATCGTCGGAAAGTGCCGCGGCGGCGACATCGACGTCGAGTTTCTCGAGGACGGCCGCTTCATTCTCTTCATATCGAACCTCGTGGCCCGGGACGACCCCGTCTTTTATCTACAGGCCTTGCGCCCTTTGTTTGAGACCGTAGAGGCCATGGCGAAGCCGGTGAAGGAGGAGACGGCGGCCATCCGAGCCCTGGAGGCCAAGGGCCTCCTGATCACGAATCTTCTTCGCTCGCATAGCCTCGGTATTGTGAAGCACAAGAACTCGCTGGTCGGGCATCGTCGTCGTATCGACACCATGTTCACCGAGTTTCACAGTTATATCTTGGAGTCGGAGGCGCAGCTCCAGACCCTGCTACGGGTCGCCATGGGTGACAATGTTGAGCAAGTCCAGGCCGAGATGGACACGGAACTAGCCACAGCCGTCTTCAAGAAGGACCGCCTCTCTGATTGTGATGAGAAGCAAAAGGAGTTCGTGAAGTGGCTTCTCACAGTGGCCAAGGTCGCGCCAGGGACGCAGGCCGAGCTGAAGGATTTGATTGAGAAGGCGAAGCCGGATTTCGGAGAGCGCGCCATCCGCGGCTTCCGCGAGGACCTCTTTCAGGAATCGGCCTGGCCAAAGGGGTCCCGTTTCATTATGGGGCTGCAACTGTGTGATGCCTAAAAATTGAAAGTCGTTCTTCCAGCCGAAATCCCAACATGGAAATCTATCAAGCACCCACCTTCGGAGATTTCACCTTCGTCTATAAATCTGTCTGCATCTATGTGCCAGTCGCCTTGAATGACGTGGCTAGACACAAGTCGACCACCTTCTGGGACTGGCTCCTCTTCAAGTACCCCTTCGATTCTCATATTCAGCTGCGCGTCGAACACCTTATAGAGGAATCAGAGGTCTAAACGCCGTCGGTCTAACAAGCTTATAGTATGCTCGAGTGCTTCTTGCGATTTGTTGCCAAGTACATGTGCAAACAGCCGTCGATTCCGGAGTCGCCCGAGGTAACGCCGTCGTTTCGGACTCTTTTTGATCGGTTCACCTTTCCTATTCTTGACCTGGGGCCTTCCAAGATTGTGGCGCACAACTACAATCTCCGCTCCAAATCGCGGATCGATTGATTGGGGGAAAATTGTGTATCGCCGGGCACGTAATACTGTCATGAAAGGTGCCACAAGTCTATGTTTTCTGGCCATATCCTTTCTTGTATCGACGGCTCTATTTACAGGAGGGCTATATGGAATGTTTAAAAATCTGGAGCCGCGATACCCATTCGACTTCCTATTCATAATGGGGCTTCTTGGCTTATCCCTTGATGCCGTCTTAGTTAGTTTCTTATGCTTCCAGTTATGTAAAACTGGAAGCATAGAAAGATCTGCTGAAGAACTTGACAGCTGCTGTGTCTAGCGGCATCTCGTACCTCTCTTTCGGTGTCTCCGTGTCTTTCCGCCACCACGATTACGATGACGCGCACTTCCAACACCGGCTGCGACATACTTCGCTTGCTCAGTTGCGATAACTTCTGCAATAACGTTTGCTACATCATCACCAGTACCCTTTGGAAGCGAAGCACTAACCTTGACAAGTTCCTCATATATTTGTTTCGCGCTACCTACAAGCTTGACCATTCGAAACTTACCACCTAGGACACTATATTCGCAAGCTGGTTTATGCGTCATAGCGGTCATTTTGAATAAAGCGTCCTTATATCTTTCAGATACCAAACTCATTTCCTCTGGGCCAGTCCCCTTTTTATTCATAAAGATGTTATTTGACTGCATCGCATCTTTAATCGCATAGGATATACTATTGGAATGGGTTCCAACACAACCTTTTAGTTTATCTTGCAAGTCTTCGGTAATAGGTGCTGGAAGGCCGCGCCAGTTTTTGATCGGCAGAGCTTCGCGTTGGAGATAATCTATAAAAAGTGAATCTGCTTTCTGTAGGGTCAAGAATAGCTCCTTTATCGCCTTTTCCATCTAAAAAGGGCCGCGGAAAAACGCGGGCAGATAACCTGCCCCTTATATCTAAAGGCACTCCCCATGCCATGTAAATGCAAACTCCCCTACCAAACCTATCCGGAGGCCAAGGAATGGGGTCCAGTCCTATGGACCTTGTTACACGGCATCGCTGAACGCGTCGGGTCCTGCTCTTTTCCACAGTACCAGGGCGATGAACGCCGTTCCTTGGCCAATCTCTTTGTGAAAGTGGGCAAGATGATCCCCTGTCCTTCCTGTAAGGAACACTACGAGGTCTTTTTAAAGGAGAATCCGGTCACAATACCCCTGAAAACTCTTCCGTATCAAGAACTCAGGGCATTTGTCCGAGATTGGTTCTGGCGCCTCCACCATATGGTTAACGAGTCGAAGGGCCTTCCAAGTCCGCCTATAGATACTCTTCCAGCCCTTTATGGTAAAGCAAATCTCCGGATGGCGATCGCACAGCTCAAGGATCCTATGCAGAGAGCCATAAAAATCGCTGGAAAGATGTTTGTCGCTTTCACCGAGTGTATGACCTGTATTCGGACACTCCTATCTATCTATGGAATGTAGCGGCCACAATCAAGGCACGCTGACCTTATCAATCCAAAGCAGAATCTCATGATTCTCCGTCTTGGCCGTCGCGCCGGCCGTGATGGCTGCCTCCGCATTGCCAATCTGGCTCATAATATTCCGTTTATAGGGGATCACTTTCTTATGCACGGTATATCGCTCCTTCAAGGCCGCCTCCAGCTTCTCTAGGGGTACAAGACTCTCATCACTGTAGCTGACGACCACCGCCTTCGCCGGCAGCCGCTCAACGAGCTCCAAGAAGGCCGCCAAAGCCTCCTTTTTGCTATTCCACGGACTGTGCATCTTCTCATCAAAGCCTGTGCCGCTGATACGATCGGCTCGCCGATTGGTCTTGAGCCCGACCGCCGGCCTATCCCAGCGCGTCACGCTGTCCCAGATGTGGTAGTACGTCGCATAAGAGTGTGGTGAATAGGGTGGATCCACGTAGGCCACGTCACACTCGCCGTATACGATCTTCAAAGCATCTCCGACATTATGGGAGCCCCGAGGCCCGTCAGGAAAGGGGAGATCCTTCAGATCAAGTGGCGTCTTTGCCCTCGCTGCCCAGTCCTTCAGATACGCCTGCTGGACTCCTACTGAACTATCGACTCGATCGAGAGCAAAGATCAGACAGGCAACTAAGATCATCGACTCGTGATAGCTGATTCGCTTCGACGCCTTCCAGGCCGCGATCTGATTCCGCATGGCGTCCGCGACGGCGCCATTCGCTGGAGTCCACATCTTGACAATGCCGCCGTCGGCTGCGATCACGTCGCAATAGGACTTCGTGATCCAATCGGCGGCAGCCGGAATCGCTCGAAGCTCGGCAATCAGTCCGGGAATCCGGGCTCCTGATTCAGCTGTGCGAACCAGAAAGGCATGCGCATAGGCCTCCGCAGCCCAAGAGAGATCGCTGGAGGCTACTGACCATCCTTTTGCCCGAAAAGTCTGGGCCACGCGCGTCGTACCAGTAAAGACGTCCAATAGTCGGGCGGGTCCTCCGGTCCAGAACTCTTCTACGAAAGATACAATCTCATCGAGAAGGGCAGCCTTGCTGCCGATGTATTTCACTCCCTGTGTTGCCATGCCATAGATCTCGTAAAAATATGGTGTCAACTTTGCCGCTCGCCGCTTATTGTCGCTGCCGCTTATCGCTGCCGCTTATCGCTTATCCCTCATGGACCTGGTTAGGATTGTGTGCTCCATTCCCTAGGAACAGATTCTGTTCCGCATAAATGTTATTTATCAGGGCATTCACCATATTGTTGTCAAGACCATGCGCGATCATATTTGGATAGAAGTGGCGCGTGTACCAGCTACGACATGGCGTCACTTCTCCAAGAATGTAGCACTGGCCGACTGCCATGGCCGCCCGCCGATCACCATGATGCGCGTGATCGACCATAATCCGGAAAGGCTCTGAGTTGACGCCGAAGTCGTTCGGAAAGGGGACGTTCATGGTATTGTGTTTTATACTTTAACCGCGCACCCTCAATTTTAGCGGCTGCGTGGACCTCTTGATACCCTGCTCGACGCTCTGCTTGACGACTTCGCACGCTTTGGACCTTTTGATTTTGATCTGCGCGCATTTCTTGCATTCCTTCTTTGTGATAAATAAGCGTTCATACGTTTTCTGGTGCGTGAAGCACTCTGAGCCGCCCGCATTGAAAAGTGCAAACGTCTGGCCGCTTCTACTGCCCGTTTTCTAGCGACCCATGGGATCATACTGCGGTGAGCCATATGATCTTGTACAACACTAAGAGAACTTTCTACCTGTGCACTAATTTGAGGGGCGTGCATTCTATTGCGTAACATGTTCGCTGGCAGATTTCGAACCCTTCTCGCTAAAGAATATCCCTGGGCTTCAGGGTTTACGAACCCTCCGCAGACACTTCTGCATGCAAAGTTATAAAAAACGAAGGGGCGTATTGGATCTGTTGCGCGCATCATATGAAATAACGCACTCATTCGAACGTCCAGATTATTCGCAGCCTTAAATTCATCTGCGTTTCGAAAGGGGCCATATACCCGAGGCTGTACCCGTGATCCATTATATATTGCACGCATTTCAGCTTCCATATAGGGCTCGTTTACGCTTAGACGAGACCCACCCGCAGCGTTCTGAACTCCGTAATCTACATCACTTCTAACTGGCTGAAACTCACCAAGGCGATATAGGCCGCTTTTATATACATGATTGCTTCCATTATAAAATAGGGTATTCTCAGAATCAACATACGTATCTCCCTGCCTGTGAATCTGTATGTGGGTTTCCAATAGTGCTCTGTCTTCAAAGTATTGGCGCAGCACATCGACATTATTGATTGGATCTCTTAGTGCCGGCCATATACTCGTGTCTTCAAATGCGTACATCAGTTTAAGAAGATCGATTGATATGAGACCGCAGATAGCTATAGTCACATATATAATACCGGGCGGCACAGGTATATTATCAGTTTCTCTTCCAGTTAAAATATCGCATCCGTGCCCGAAGACACCGTATACATCGGGGGCCAGTGGCTCCATCTAAATAAGGAGCGGCTTAATCGTGGACTCGAACCAGGCTGCGAGTTGCGCGGCCGGGCGTGCCTTCGGCCAAAGTACGAGATGGCTGGGCGCGAAGCCAAAGGACAGTTGGAGCTCAAGTACATACTTCTTCTTAGTGACCAGGTCGCCCGAGAAGAGGTATCCAATAGGATGGTAGTCGACGCCGAGCTTCCGTTGCATCGCGGCAATCATGGACGGCGTCGCGAACTTACAGGCACGCTCATGGGCATTGCCGGCGTCGTTCTGGGCCTTGCACTCGATGCAATAGGCCTTCTTGGTAGCCAGACAAGTGATCTTCGTGTCAGGGATGCAGCCGCACTGGGCTACCGTCGGCATCTTGGCACCTTGCACGAGAAATGTCTGACGCGCCTCGTCGTACCAGATATCACCCAGGGCCGGCACGTCGGGCTTCACGTAGGCCTCGGGCGACTTGCGTCTATCCTCCTCGAGATACAGCTGCTTGAAGTCAGTTGGGTGCGAATCCACCCGGAACTGCCCTGGATATGTCTCATCAAGATAGGCGCGAAAGGTGCTCGCCACGGCCGATTCGAGAGAGGCGCCGGTCTCATTGGCCGCCGCCTCCCAGTTCGCGCGCGTACTCAGATAGTGGGGTGCTGTCTCTGCCATGGGTGCCTTGATTCGAAGGCGGTCCATGCTCAATTTTATATGATTACCCAATAGGGATGCGCGTAAAAACGCGAAGAGCTCTTCGTAGAAAAAATAAAACAGTCCGGGCTCAGCGGGGAGGTGGTCAAATCGAGCGCGATACATATGTCATAACCTTAGATACCACCTCTGAAAGATTCAAGCGAACAACTGATTCCTTGAATGCCGCCCTTGTGAAATACCAGCCATATTCCGCAGTGAATGGCCTGGAGTTAAATCTCGATACTCTTCCTACACTTGGAATCGGTCGTGCTCTCTTTCAATCAAGAAAGGAGGGGTCGAAGCCGCATAATCTTGGTGCTATCGGCTGTTTCCTTTCTCATAGAAACCTCTATAAGGATATTCTTGCTAAGGCGAAGGGCCCTGAGACTCAGTATCTTATCTTTGAGGATGATGCGGTCATCACACCAAGCTTTTCATCCGATCTTGAACAACGTCTAAAACATGTTCCTCATGATTGGGATATTGTCTATATGTCGAAAATGTATCCGATCGGAAAACATATAGGGAATGGTATTATTCATTTGGAGGTTGATCCAACGGCCACGAAAAACTTCGGCACCTGGGGCTATCTCATTAAAGAAAAGTATGTCAGGTTTCTCTATGGGTTTCTCGAGCACATGACGGATCAAATCGATGCCCAGATTAATCGGACCTTTGGTACCCACAAGGCCTACTGTTTTGAAGACACTCTTGTGGTCACTCATGGTGTAAAGAGCACTATCGAAGGCATGGAGCATCATAAATGATGAAAGACGCCTTCTGCGTATGGGTAATAGAGAGCTCCCCAAATACGTTCCATGTAATGCGCCGCCTCAGTATGTTTATGGTTGAGTTGGCTCAGGAATGTCTTATAAAACGGTACTGTATGCTTTTTGATCATGTCTCTTGTTAAAGAGAATAGGCCGCCACTATAGGTTATATAGGGGCATGGAGGAAAGCCCTTAAGATAATGATCGACCCATGCGCCGAAGGGTCTGTGGCTAGCGGGATGAAGAGAGTAGTTTTCACCCTTCTCCTTATTATCTGGATCCGTCACCTCGTAATATGTAAGTGTCATATCCTTGCTCTCTTCTCTCATGTTTCCTACGTTGTAGCCATAGACCGCCGGCTTTCCCTTAAAGGCCAGCTCAATAAGCTCTTTCTGTCTAGCCTCTTTGTGTGGAAGATCTGCCGAACCCGGTAGAAATACTGTGAAGTCTGCAAGATTATCATATTCATGCACAATATGATATAAGTATGTCTGATCGCACATGCCTACATTTGGTAGCTTTTTGACCTCACACCCCTTGAAGCTGGGGCAAACCATATCCGGACCCTTATTGTAAATAATAACACGCCTGAACATCTTATCCTTATAGTTCGATAGCCAGCTCAGATCTTCCTTATAGCGTGCAATGACTAGATCAACGGTGTGAGACCCTCCTCTTTGTCTTTTTATACGCCTTGTCTGTCGTCTTGTTTTACGCCGTGCCATTACTTTATCGTGAGAAAAGACATTAGTTTTTAGCATCAAAGAATCTCAGCCGTGCCGCCCGCAACTCTTCCGCAGTCCGAGGAGTTTCCGCGACGGCCAGAATCTCTCCCTTGGCCCCGCACATCCGGACCCAGTCGTCCCCGGAAATCCCCTGAAAGGTTTTGAGACAAATGGAGACGTCCTTCTCTGTCTTATCACCGACTCGCCGAGTATAGTCACAGTTCGTCATGACAATATACTGGGACCACGGCCCCGTGCGCAAACAGAGAGCATAGAAGGTGGATAACGCCTTCCAGGTAATGCAGGTCTTTCGACCGGTGGGCTTCTTATACTTGCACTGTACCGCTGAAAAGAGTCCGTTCTTCCGAACAACTAGATCGATTCCCATGTCCTTTCGCTTCATTCCCAGGGACGCCAAAATATCGTCTGGAACATCCTCGAGGCGCCAGGCCTCATAGCCCCTGACCTCCTTCAGATACACGACACAGAACATCTCAAAAATGTCGCCGCGCACCTTCTTATTATCACGAGCCCGGAGCTCTATCAGGCTCCGGGCCGGTGTCTCATACCACTTCTGGCACTCCTCTATGAAGGCGTCAAAGCAGTTTGCCGGACCCTTTAGAAAAAGGTCGTGCAGAATCGCTTGTAGGTCCATACACTATTATATTGAAGGCCGATTAGGCCTTCCTCCCGAATCCTGGTATAAAGCCACCCGGATTCTTCCTCTTAAGATGCCCACAACCTTCGTCACAGCTTTCTTGGATTTACGAGAAGACCGATCGAAGGATAAATCCGTGGAAACCTGCTTCGGCCATTTCCGGGCTCTTGTTGAGACCGGGGTCCGGATCCACGCCTTCATCAGCCGCTGCTATGAAGATCTGGTACCGGAGGTCAAGAATCTGACTGTGGAGTTTCTTGAGTTGGAGGATCTGGATACTTGGCAGGCCCTGCAGGGCGTTTCCTATACGGTCCCGGAGACGAACGCGCCCCATCACGACACGGCGAACTTCATGATCCTTATGAATTCGAAGGTTGAGCTCGTTCATCTGGCAGCTGCCCGATGGCCCGGAGACCACTTCGCCTGGATCGACTTCTCCATCTTCCATGTTTTCCGGGGCCCAGAGGCCTCTGAGAAGCGCCTACAGACTCTGGCGATCGCCGCGCTTCCAAAGCCCTACATCGCGTTTCCGGGCTGCTGGTCGAAGCAGCCGATAGAGCCAGCCCTGTTTGAAAAAGTTAACTGGCGATTCTGTGGAGGCTTCTTCATAGGGGATACGGTGACTCTTTCCAAGCTCCATGAGCTATACCTCAAGCATTTTCGACAGATTGTTCTAGAGCGTCAGCGTCTCGTATGGGAGGTCAATATCTGGAGCCTCCTGGAGTCAGAATACGCCTTCGACTTCGGCTGGTACCGGGCAGATCACAATGATTCCATAATCGCCGCTCCGGTTCCAAAGGAGATTGTGGCCAGCCTCACCACCATTCCTCCGAGATTCGAACTCTGCCGGAAGACTCTGGATTCTCTGATCCCTCAGGTGGACCGGATTTATCTTTCGATCCCGGAGAGCTACTCCAGATTTCCGGGGACTGTCCAGTTGCCGGAGTTTCTGGCCGAGCCCGGATACGCCAAAGTGTCCGTTGTCCGGAGTCCGGATTTCGGACCGGCCACCAAATATCTGGGAGCCCTCGGACAGATTCCGGAGACGGCCTGGATATTCTTTTGCGATGATGATCAAGAATACCACCCGACTCTTCTGGCCAGAATGTCGACCGCCCTCAATGGACCCAATGGACCCGGCGCATACCAGAATCACTATAACTCGATTCATAGGAAAACGTCCGGAGGCGTCATTCACGGATATGTCGGAGTTGTTATTCATGCCTCCTGCCTCAAGGCTCTTCCAGAGTTTCCTCTTCCCCCGGCGGCGCGTTTCGTAGATGATCAGTGGATGTCCGCGTATTGTTTCAAGAACTCTGTCGAGATTTATCCGACTTCGGCTGAGACTTATCCGGAGATCTTTCAGACTCTACAGGATGGTCATGAACTCTGTGCGCCCGAGTCTCTTTCTGGACTCAATAATCGTGCCCAAATGGTGAAGGAGTTGGAGGAGGCTCTTTGTATCAGATTCGACGGGTATAGGGTTGAAATAAAATATTGAGATATTGTATATGGAATCCTATATCTTGAAGGAAGGTGATATAATATCAGAGCCAGAGATGGAAGGTTCGCCAGCTTTAAAAATAATACATAAAGGGGATCACACTTTTAGACTCAACAATGGCCGAGGTGTTGCAAGATATGATAATGCTAAAGTAGAATATAAGGAAGATGGTACAGTAAAAAAAGAAGATGTAAAGATAACAATAGTTTTTGAAAGGTCAGATAGGCTTGCCTTTGCAACAGTTGACAGCCCTGGCCAGAGTATTCAAAGACCATTCATAGCCGGCATTGATAAATATTTTAAGATTGAAAGAGCTCATAATGGCGGAAAGCGCAGATATTTGCGTAAGACAATATCAAAGCGTACAAATCGCCGCGCCTCAAGAAAGCAACATTAATATCCGGATAAAATTTAAGTTCATGACTGCCCTGTATAGAATACACGAAAGTCAAAAACGTCATGGCTGGGACTCTTGCTAACCAGTCTGCAACTGCTAGTCCGTTTCCTTCTGACTCCCCTTCTGCAACAGGCTACCAATCCCTGTCTTACACGGTGTTCTCGTCCTATTCTGCGAGTGTTAGCCAGATACTATCGCTCAGCCCAAGCGTTTCGTATAGCCCACCTCCCCCCGCATATTCACCGAGCCCTCTTGCGAGCAGCCTACCCCTTCCGACGGTTTCTGCGAGCCCGACCCATCTTGCCCCAGTAATCACAGCGACTCAAGATACGGTTACAATCTCGAAACAAGAGCTCATATATATCTGTGTACCAATCCTCTTTGTGCTGCTATTACTGGCATCATCCGCATATACTGCGCACAATGAGAAGAAGCGTCTCAAGAAGCTAGTGTCGCAATATAAGCATACGGCACCTACAGTCAAGATGAATCCTGCAAATCTGCAGAATCACAGTATAGTATAGATGGGTGGTGGTCTGTTCGGCACACCCTTGTACTTAAATGTAAAATGCCTCGTCGTTTCTGGCTTAGTCCTTGCCGTCTACTGGCTTCCGCATCCGAAGGCCTTTGCGCACCGGGCTGTCGCGGCTTTTTTACTCGCTACGGCCACCTACATTAGTTTAGCCTGGTATGACGTGCTCTATGATTGCAATGATCATCTGAAACCTACTCTGCTAGGATGGCTCTCAATGCCTCTGAAGCCCGCAGAATATAGAAAGAAATACGAGCATCTCCCGCTGAAATACCAGAAGATTGTCAAGTGGTTCGATGTGGCCGTCCTGGCTATCGTGGCCTTTGCCTTGGTATATCCGTTTCTCCAGAAATAGTCGCGGCCCCCGCCCGCCAAAAATTGAAGCTGTCCGTTCCAGGTGATAAACCACCCGGAATGAACATCTTTTATCTATCGAAGAAGACGTCACGTTGTGCGCGCTGGCATTGTGATAAGCATGTGGTGAAGATGATTCTTGAGACTGCCCAGCTCCTTTATACGGCTCATTGGGTGCTCGATGTGACACCTGACTTCTCTAGTGCCCCTAGCCGTTTGTCCGGAGAGGCCGGATACATGCCGATCCGGAATGTGAAGCATCCGTCTGCCTTGTGGGCTCGCTCTGGCCTTCTTCAGTACATGTGGCTGTGTGATCTCGGGATGGCTCTCTGTGTGGAGTTCCGGCACCGCTTCTCGGGCCGGGCCCATGCCTGTGAGGAGCACATCTTCTGGCTCTATGCCCATCCTCCTGCAGCAATTCCCCGGATTCCGTGGACGCAGCCGCCGCAGGCCATGCCGCCCGAGCTGCGTCGAGCCGACTCCGTGGTGGCCTATCGTGAGTACTATCGGAAGAACAAGGCACACCTTCTGACCTTTACGGGACGTGCCCGGCCTCATTGGCTTTCCGGCGGGGCCTAGCGATCCATGTGAGAAACCACCCGGATCCTGTAGAGAGACTGATGACGGTAATGAAATCACATTGGAGATAAATCTCCAATATTGAAAACTTGTTTTTCAATGTGATTTC
>Ga0114974_10000318_pt1 | contig 40900 bp, 31 predicted proteins | sample S_130206_EF_Meta_FD_87318 | JGI IMG/M metagenome (GOLD analysis project Ga0114974, IMG submission 87318) | Freshwater microbial communities from Lake Simoncouche, Canada to study carbon cycling - S_130206_EF_MetaG | ecosystem: Environmental > Aquatic > Freshwater > Lake | place: Lake... | reverse complement strand
GTCTCCCCGAGCCCGATGAGCGCAGCCGATTCGAAGACCACCCTGCTCGTCCCAGGCTACGAGCCGGCGCGCGACGTCGCGGGCGCGGCCGAACTGCCCGACCCGAAGATCGACTACAAGATCCTCTTCTCCGTTTCGAACGGCGCGAAGGATCGCGACGCCGAAGTGAACCCGATGCTGCCGACGATCGCGCGGTACCTGAACACGCTCGGTAAGTACAACGTCCCGGCCAACCATCGTCATCTCGTCGTGATGTTCCACCAGCGGAATCCCGATTTCGACATCGTGATGACGAACGAGGCGTACAAGGCGCGCTACGGCAAGGACAACCCGAACATCGCCCTGATTCACGCGCTGAAGCAGGCGGGTGTCCAGTTCCGCGCCTGCGGCCAGGCGCTGGGCGGCCGCAAGGTCGACGCGAAAGACGTCAACCCGGATATCCAGATCGATCTGTGGGCGATGACGTCGATGCTGAACCTGCAGATGAAGGGCTTCGCCCGCGTCGGGTAGACTCCCGGTGAGCGGACCGCTCGTCAGGAGCCTCGCGCGCCCGCTCGCTCATCGCGCACCCATCTTGCGGACCTGAAGGTCGGCCGCTTCGTACTGATGGCCGTGAACTCAGCGCGTTGCTGGCGGCGACCACTCGAGGACGACGAGCAGCGGGCGATGGTCGGAGGCGAGCCGATCGTCGATCACCTGCGTCTCGCTCGCGTGCCAGTCCTCGGCTGGCCTGGCCAGCACGTGGTCGACCAGGCCGCGCGGCCGATCGGGTGCGACCGGCGGCAGGTCCGGAAAGGACGCCAGCCAGCGGCCCGCCAGCAACTGCATCACGTCCGTGTCCGGCCGGCTGTTCATGTCGCCCGCCAGGATGCCGGGCATGTCGCCGTTCGTCGCCAGCACGTCGTTCAGGAAGCCAGCCTGTGCGAGCCGGTGTTCCTGATCGCGTCCCTGGTCCAGGTGCGTACTCGTGAAGTGCAGGAGCGGTCCGTCCGGTCGTGTGCGCACGTCCACCGTCAGCTCGGTGCGCGGCTCGCGATCGGGCCGCGCTGGCAGCGCACGATTCACCGCGCGCGCCACCGGCTGGCGCGTCAGCACTGCCACGCCGTAGGTGCCACCCTGGAAAGCCATCGCCTCGCCGAAGAGGCCGTGCATCCCGGTCAGCCGTTCGAGTTCGGCGAGCTGATCGACGCCGCCCGCGCGCGCCGTGCGCTGATCGACCTCCTGCAGCGCAACAAGGTCGGGAGCAGCCGCGGAGATGAGCGCCGCCACGCGTGGCAGATCGAAGAGTCCGTCGGTGCCTTCACCGTGATGGATGTTGTAGGTAAGCACACGGACCGCGATCGGCGCAGCCGAGCGCGCCGCAGCTGAGAAACAGACGAGCAGGAGCAGCGCACACGCGGTTCGTTTCATCGGGCTCTTCCTGGCTGCGCGGGGAAGTGTAGCCGGAACGTCGTTCCGCCTGGACCGGTCTGTTCAACCACCGCGTCGCCGCCGTGCTGCTGCATCACGTTGTTCACGACGGTCAGGCCGAGTCCGGTGCCCTTCTGCTTGCCGTGACTGATGAACGGTTCGAAGAGCGTGTTGACGATGGCGTCCGGGATGCCGGGGCCGTTATCGGTGATCCGCAGGTGCACGCCGTCAGCCACGCATTCGCCGCTGACGACGATACGGCCGTCCTCCGGTGAGACCGCTTCGGCCGCATTGAAGAGCAGGTTCAGCAGTACGCGCTCCACCTTGCCTGGGTCGAAGAACGCGAGGCACTCCGGACCCACCTTTCCGGTGATGACGATCCGCTCGAACTCGGGGAGCGCCTTCACCGTCTTGATGGCCCGGTCCACCACCTCGTCGAGTCGTCCCTGCAGCATCTGCAACGCCTGCCGCTCGTGCGAGAAGCCGAGCAGTTGGTTGATCTCGTCGAGCATCCGGTTCACGGCGATGCGAATCTCCTGGACGAAGTCCTTCCGCTTGTCGTCGGACAGCTCGCGTTCTTCGAGGAACTCGGCATACGCCTGGATGGCAGTGAGCGGATGCCGCAGGTCGTGCGAAATGGTGTTGGCCATGCGGCCGATGGTCGCCATGCGCTCGGTCTCGAGCAACTGCCGCTGCGTGGCCTGCAACTGGTGACGCATGCGGTTGAAGGCGGCGGTGAGCGTGGCCACCTCATCGCCGCCACGCTCGTCGAGCGGGAAGTCGTAGTCGCCCTGCTCGAGCGCCTTGACGCCCGAGACGAGTCGTCCCAGCGGCCGCGTGAACGTGGTGGACACCAGGAACACGAGCAGGCTGCCGGCGAGCACGCCGGCCGCACCGATGGCAACGATCCAGCGGTTCAGGCTGCGCAGGAACGCGGTGGCCTCGTCGAACGACTTGAGCACCGTCAGGGTGACGGCCTGAGCCGAGTCGCGCGAGATGCGCACGCTGTTCACGAGGAACGCTTCGTCGCCGAGCTGCACTTCGTGCGGGGCAGTTGTACGCCCCTCGCCGCCGCTGACGAGCGTCGCCAACGCGGCGCGGTAGCGCGCGTCGACGGTGCTGATGACCAGCGTGTTGCCGTAGGCGAAGCCCACTTCGCTGGCGGCGACGCGGCTGACATCTTCCGCCACCGCATCGTTCACCTCGTAGCCAACGGCCAGCAGCCCGAGCGCATTGCCCGCCGCGGGGTCGCCGAACGCGATCGGCTGGAGGAACACCTGGAACAGCCGTCCGCCGCCGAACCACCAGTCGCGCGTATCGCCGCTCGTCATGTAGCGGTCGATGGCCTGCTGCGCCGCGGCCCGCGGGAACGGCGTGGTGGCGGAGTGGAACGCCACGATGGCGCCGTCGCGGTTCGCAAGGACGAATAGCTGGCTGCCGGACAGTTGCCAGAACGTGGCCGACGCGTCCTGGATGGTCGCTGAATCTTCCGACGTCATCAGCGCCTTCAGCGGCGGCAATGCCGCCAGCAGCGACGCCGATCGCTCGAGCGTCTCCTCGCGCTGCTGCTGCAGCCGGTCGAACGTGACGATGGAGGTGTCGAGCGCCTGGGTGAGGTCGGCGCGCACGCGCAGTTGCACCCGATAGCGCACGACGAGCAGCACGGCGGTCGTGATCAGGGTCGAGATCAGGACCAGCGACAGCAGGAACTTCGTGCGGAGCGACAGGGTGAGCACAGGTTGGTGCGTCGGCTACGGAATGAACTTGTAGCCGGCGTTATGGACGGTGATGAAGTGCACCGGCGCCTTGGGTTCTGGCTCGAGTTTCTGGCGGAGCGTCAGGATGTGCGAGTCGACGGTGCGAGTCGACGGGTACGAGTCGTATCCCCACACGTCGCTCAGCAGTTGGTCGCGCGACACCACACGCTGCGGGTTCTGCGCGAAGTACTTCAGCAGCTTGAATTCCTGCGGTGTCAGGGCCACCGGGCGCGTGCCGCGGGTCACCTCCATCCGCGCGAAGTCGACCGACACGTCGCTGAAGTAGAGCTGTTCCACCGCTGGGTGGTTGCGGCGCGACCGGCGCAGCACGGCGCGGACGCGCGCCAGCAGTTCCTTCGGGCTGAACGGCTTGGTGACGTAGTCGTCAGCGCCGAGTTCCAGCAGCAGCACCCGATTCACTTCGTCCACCGAACCGGTGAGGACGATGATCGGGATCTCTTCCGATTGCTTGCGGATCTCGCGGCAGACATCGCGTCCGCCCACCTGCGGCATCTGCAGATCGAGGATCACAAAGCTCGGACGAGCGCTGCGAAACGCCGCCAGCCCCTCGGCGCCGTGCTGGGCGACTTCGACCGCGAACCCCTCGCCTTCGAACAGTTGCTGCAGGGCCTTGCGAGTGGCGCGATCGTCTTCGATGATGAGAATCTTTTCCATCGGTGTATTTGGGGCAGCGGCTAGTATTAGTGTCACATGTCAGCGTGGTGCCGGCGCATGTCGCGCGCACTTCTTGTGGCCGCCTTCACGGCAACCGTCTCCTCGCCGCTCGGGGCGCAGCCGGCTGCGCCACTGGCCGCGGTGCCGCAGCCTGAGTTCGCGTCCGCCGAGCTCGCCGCCGAGCTCCGCCGCCTCCAGCAGGCGATCGACGCGCTGCAAGTCCAGCTCACGGAATCGAAGCGAGAAACGGCCGACGTGCAGCAGGCGCTCCTGGCGCTGCGCGAACAGCTCGAGGAAGAGCGTGCACTCCTCGCCGCGCAGGTCAGCTCCCTCGAGCAGACGAAGGTCGAGAGCGGCTCGAAGTACCGAGCCCGGCTGTTCGGCATGGCGCTGATGCAGCTTGTCAGCACGCGCGGCGCCGTCGACAACATCGACCTGCCGACGCTGGCCGTCGAGTCGACGCCGGGCGATTCCGGCGGCAATATCTCGGCGGCGGTGCGCCAGTCGTACATCGGCATTGCCGTCTTCGGCCCGCGCGTACGTGGTGTTGAAACCTCCGGCGACCTGCGGCTCGACTTCTTCGGCGGTTTTCCCGCGGCCAACGACGGCCTCAGTGCACCGGGCGTTCGTCTGCGCACGATGCAGATTGCCGCCGAGGGCACGCGCCTCTCGCTGCGTGCCGGGCAGGAGGCGCCGTTCTTCTCGCCACTGTCGCCCTCGTCCATTGCCTCGAGTGCCTACCCGGCCATGTCGTCGTCGGGCAACATCTGGGCATGGACACCGCAGGTGTATCTCGAGCGACGCTTCGAACGCTCGGGCAACACCACGCTGTCCGTGCGTGCCGGCGTGCTCGACGCGCTCACCGGTGAATTGCCGGCTGGCGAATACAGCCGCCTGGCCACCGCCGGCGAACGGGCCCGCATGCCCGCGTCTGCTGTGCGGGTCGGCGCGCGACGCGGCACGGCCGAACGCGCCCTGTCGGCCGGAGCCAGCGGTTACTACTCGCGCCAGAACTGGGGCTTCGACCGCGTCGTCAATGCCTGGGCGCTCACCACCGACTGGGAGCTGCCGCTCTCGAACGCCTTCCGTCTCTCCGGCGAGGCCTACGCCGGCCGCGCGATTGGCGGCCTTGGCGGCGGCGCGCACTCGTCGGTCCTCTTCGACGGCGCTCCAGGTGAGGCCGCGTCGACCGTGCACCCGCTCGACAGCCTCGGCGGCTGGGCGCAGGTGAAGGTGAAGCATTCGCCGCGCGTGGAGACGAACATGGCGTTCGGCATCGACCGCTCGAAGCCGAAGGCGTTCGACGGATTCCTGCAGCCCCCGAGCGACGAAGCGCCGTCGGCCACGCGCAATGGCAGCGGCCTGCTGAACGTCATCTACCAACTGCGTTCGAACCTGTTCCTCACCGCCGAGTATCGCCGTCTGTGGACGCGCCGTTTCGACGGACGGAACTGGCTGGCTGATCACCTGAACTTCGGAGGCGCCATTGTGTTCTAGGCGACTCGCCGGTGCCGCCATCGTCGTCTGCGCCGTGCTGGGCGCCTGGCAGCTCGCCGGCACTGCGCAGGGTGCGTTGGTCGTGTCTGGCCTGGTTGCGGTGACGGGCCAGGGCGCCGGCTTCACCGACCGCAGTGACGTCGTCATCTGGCTGAGCCCGGCGAGCGACACGCCGCGTCCGCGGATGCCGCAGGGGCGCCGCTTCAAGATCGTCCAGCAGGGCAAGCGGTTCCAGCCGCACGTACTGGTGGTGCCGGTCGGATCGGCTGTCGACTTCCCCAACCTCGATCCCGTCTTTCACAACGTATTCTCGCTATTCGACGGGAAGCGATTCGACCTCGGGTTGTACGAAGCCGGCACCACGCGCGGCGTGAACTTCACGAGGGCCGGCGTCTGCTACGTCTTCTGCAACATCCACCCGGAGATGAGCGCGGTGGTGGTGGCGGTCGATTCGCCCTACTACGCGACGTCCGCGGCGAATGGCTCGTTCGCGATTGCCGATGTGCCGCCCGGCCGCTACCGGCTCTCGGTGTGGGATGAGCGATTCAAGCCCGAGGACGCCACCGAGTTCCCGAAAGAGGTGGCGCTGTCGGCAGGTGCGGCGACGCTCGCGCCGATCCGCCTGGTGTCGGCCGGCCGCGTGCCGGTGCCGCACACCAACAAGTTCGGTCACGAGTACACGCCGCCGAGCCCTGCCAGCCCCGCGTATCCGTAAGTGAAACGTCCGGCTGACGCCGGACACTACTGACACACTCGTGACCCGCATGACCCGCGTGATCCGTCGTAGTGTCCGGCTTTAGCCGGACGGTCCCCGAACGTTAGCCGCGCGCGCTCAGCGAACGCGCGCTCGAACTCGATGAGCCGCTCGACGACCCGCCGCCGTTACCCCCGCCGTTGCCGCCGCCCCCCGACGAACTGCTGCTGCTCGACGAGGCACTCGATCCGCCGCCCGAACTGGAGCTGCTGCTCGACGAGGCGGAGCTCGACGAGGAGCCGGACGACGAGCTCGAGGAGGACGAACTGCTCGACGACGGCGAACTCGTCGACGAGGAGCTTGTGGAACTGGTGGAGCTGCTCGAGGACGCCGCCCCGCCCGGTGTGCCGGTGCTCGAGCCGCCGGCGCCAGGCGCGGGCTGCACGATCGGTGTGGAGACGCTCGTCGGCTCCGTGATGCCGGTGCAGGCGACGGCGAACGCCGCCGGCGCGCTGACGAGCAGCAGCAGAAAGTTGCGGCGTTCCGTGAGCTGCTGTCTCTCGTCGGTCATTGCAGTGCTCCTCCTCTGAAGTAGTACTCGACCCGCGTGATCACATCCTGCGGCGTGATCATGTCCATGCAGCGTGGCAGCGAGCCGACGACGTCGACGCACAGTGCGTCGGGCCGATCGTTGACGTCGCCATCGCCCAGCGGCAGCGTGCGCGACTTCCAGCACCCGCCGTTATCGCAGCAGCGCAGCGCACCCACCGTGTGGATGAACTGGTGATGCGGATAGGCCGTGAAGTGCGGCGGTTCGCGCCCGCCGGCCACCACCACGCACGGCCGGTTCAGTGGCATGCCCGGCTTCACTTCGACCGCCGCCGCGAGATGCATCAGCAGGCTCACCGCTGAAAGCGACCCCTGCGCGTGATACATCAGCCGCACCAACTGGCGCAGCGTGGTCTGTCCGCGCAGGTCGACGACGCCGTCGACGGCCGGGTGGTGATGATGATCCTCGCCGACCTGCACGAACTGGATGCGGCCACGGAAGTGATCCACGACCTGCTGATATCGGTCAGCGGCCCACCACTTCGCCGTGAAGTCGAACTTGCCGCCGCTGGCGAACAGCCAGAAGGGGAGCGACGCCCCTTGGCGATCTTCGATCTCGCGGAACCAGTCCTTTTCCGCCTGCGAGATGTAGAGGTCGCCGCGAAATTCCGTGGTGCGGATGCGCAGGCCCAGTTGCTCGTTCAGGTCCTCGACGAAGCCGTCCAGGAAGTGCCGCGGTTCCTGGTTGCTGCGATGGATGAGCGGGTAGTGGCAGTCCACCACCGTCACGTCCGGGTCGTGCTCGTCGAGCGGCGTGATCTGCGGGTTGTGATGCCACAGGTCCGGGCACGACGTGCGCACGTCGGTCACGAACTCGTCCGGGTGGCACCGGTGCAGGTCGCGTACAGCCGCCGTCAGCATGACGATGTCACCTGGCGACTGGAAGTTGCGGAGTATGAGCTTGCGCACAACACGAACCTTGCCCTGCGAGTTCGATAGTGACTGGACCGCGCCAGGTCCGTGTCAGCGAGATGTCAAAGAGTTGTCAAAACTGCTGAGTCGCGGAGTTCCAACGCCATCGCAGCACCATGCCTGGCGGCTGGGGCGGCCGGGCCTTGGCGGCTGGCGTGACGGACGGCATTTTGGCGATGTTGCAAAATTTCGAGAACTATCGGGACGCGCACGAGGTTCGGCAGCTATAATGGCCTACTACACGTCGCGGTGAGGTGGCTGAGTGGCCGAAAGCGGCGGTTTGCTAAACCGTTGTACGACCTTAAAGTTGTACCCAGGGTTCGAATCCCTGCCTCACCGCCAAATTCGCTCGCGGCCACGGTTGGCTCGCACGCTCCTCACCGGTATTCCCCCCCCCACGTATCGCCATCGGCAGGGCGACGCACCTCTCGCGAGTCGCCGCCGTCATGTTCCGCGTGGCCGATCCTGACGCCGCCATGATCTGGTACGAGCGCGCCTTCGCGGGCGCGCGGCGCGGTCCGAGGCTCTGAGGGCGTCAGTCACGGCTTCATGGAGCGCCACAACCCGAACGGCTATGCTGATACTCCATGAAGTATGACGACGCGTCGTGGCACAGGGGCGGCGAGTTCCCGAAGGAACTGAAGCCCGAAGACGCCGCCACGCACATCGGCATGTTCGTCGCGTGGGCGCTGCAGCACGGCTTCGCCAGCGAACGCCATCTGAAGAAGCACGCTGACGCCGTTGCGGCGGTGCAGGAACGGCGGATGACCGGGCGCCAGTTCGTGCTCGCGCACGGCGGCGGCACATTCGCCGACACCGACCTCAGCAAGCCCGGCAACGCGTTCGCGGCGGCGTACTACGAGAAGGGCTACATGGCTGACTGGCAGGCCTTCGCTGCCGCGCGTGGCCTCCACTCCGACTATCACGCGCCCGACACGTGGGCCACCTTCGACGACCTGGCACGCATCCTCGACCTGCGCGTCTCCGAGTGGGAGAGCGGCAACGTCGAGTACGCGAGGCTACCGGCATCCCTTCTCCGCAAGCGAGGCTGGTGGCCCTTCGGATGATCTCGCGCGTTCGGCCAGAGCCGAGAGCCCGAGGCCTGGAGCCTGGAGCCGTAGAATAGGCTGCATGTACCGCGTCCGCTTCGCTCCCTCGCCAACCGGCTACCTGCACATCGGCGGAGCCCGCACGGCGCTCTTCAACTGGCTCTTCGCCCGCCGGCACGGCGGCGTGTTCGTGCTGCGCATCGAGGACACCGACGTCGATCGCTCGTCGGCCGAGATGGTCGAGGGGATCCTCGACGGCATGCGCTGGCTGGGGCTCGAGTGGGACGAGGGCCCGAAGGTGGACGGTCCCCATGCGCCGTACTTCCAGTCGGAGCGTCTCGAGACGTACCGCGCGATGGCCGAGCAGCTCGTCGCCGAGGGGAAGGCGTACTACTGCTACTGCACGCCCGAGGCACTGCAGGCGCGCCGCGCCGCGGGCGAGGCCGCGGGCGGGGCGTGGAGCTACGACCGCGCCTGCTGCTCGCTCGATGCCGGGACGCGTGCCGCCTACGCCGCCGACAAGCGACCGCGCGCCATTCGCTTCCTGGTACCGCCTGGCACCGCCACGTTCCAGGATCTGGTGCGCGGCACCATCAGCTTCGACAACGCCAACATCGACGACTTCGTCATCCTCCGTTCAGACGGCTATCCCACCTACCATCTCTCCGTCGTTGCCGACGATGTGGCGATGCAGATGACGCATGTCGTGCGGGGCGACGATCACATCTCGAACACGCCGAAGCACGTGCTGCTCTACGAAGCCGTCGGCGCACCCGCGCCGCAGTTCGCGCATGTGCCGCTCATCCTCGGTGCGGACAAGAAGCGCCTGAGCAAGCGGCACGGCGCGACGTCGGTGATGGACTACGCCAGGCAGGGCTACCTGCCGGAGGCGATGGTCAACTTTCTCGCCCTGCTCGGCTGGTCGCCCGGCGCCGGCGACCGGGAGATGTTCACCGCGACCGAGCTGGCCGAGGTGTTCGACCTGCGCGGTATCAGCGGCGGCAACGCGGTCTTCAACCAGGAGAAGCTCGACTGGTTCAACCAGCAGCACATGCTGCGGCTGTCGCCGCTCGAGCTCGGCACCCGCGTGAAGCCGTTCCTCGACGCCGCTGGTCTCTGGAACGACGATCTGCTCGGCGATCGCCACGCCTGGTTCTTCGCCGTACTCGAACTGCTCAAGCCACGCGCCAAACGTCTTGATGAGTACGCCACGCTTGGACGGTTCTTCTTCACCGACGAGCTCGAGTGGGACGATGCCGCGGTGACGAAACACCTGGGGGTCGACGGTATCGACGCGCATCTCGCCGAGGTTGGCAGCGCCTTCGTCGCGCTCGAGACGTTCGATCCCGCCTCGATCGAGGCAGTGGTTCGCGGGGTGGCTGAGGCGCGAGGTGTGAAAGCCGGAACGCTCATCCACGCCCTGCGCGTATGCATGACTGGGAAGACCGTGAGCCCAGGGCTCTTTGAAGTGGCCTCGCTGCTCGGCCGCGATCGTGTGCGCGCTCGCCTGCGGGCGGCCCTTGCGCGCGCCTCGGCGACTCGCGGCTGATCGGCGTCCACCACGAATGGACGTCAGACGAAGCCATGGAAGCGCCAGGTGCGCACGTGGTGCTTGACCAGTAGCGGAGGCTGACGGCTATAATCAGAGTTCAGCCTTCCGACGTACGTTCGACTGGTGCTGGGACGTCGTTCAACGGTAGGACACTGGCCTCTGAAGCCGGTTATTGGGGTTCGAATCCCTACGTCCCAGCCAATTTTCTTCTGGCGCTCGTTCAGCGCCTCCCCTCTGGTTCCAACATCCCGTCGTCTCCAGGTCTGTGCCACGTCGTCGGCGGGAGTTGACTCGCGCTCAGCGTCGAGGTGCGTTCACCCCGATCTTCCAGGACCTCGACGAGGTCGCGGCGCTCGCACGCTCGCTGGCAGATTCTTGTTCTTGACGTAATTGGCCGAAAATCTCACGGTCTTCTATTTCACGCCCAAAAGGAGCGCGTTTCGGCGACTTCTTGGCGACGGCTCTCCGCGCCGCCACTAATCAGGTTAGAATTTTCATAATCTTGACAGCTGAAAGTAATCGGCCACCGTCGCACGCTGTGCGGTCAGCCACGCCTTGTCTCCTCGCCCTGCTCTGTTGTCTCTGGTCGCCGCTGGCGGTGCGCCAGGCGTCTGCAGCCGATAGGAAGGCCCTCCCGGCCCACTTCACCACCGAAACCGTCGTTCTCGACGGGGTCCTCGACGAAAAAGCCTGGAGTGGTGCCCAGGCCGGTACCGATTTCGTCCAGCGTGAGCCGGACACCGGTAAGCCGGCGTCCCAGCGGACGGAGGTCAAGGTCATCTATACCTCGACCACTCTCTACATCGGGCTCTACAACTTCGATCACGAGGCCCACCGCATCATCGACAAGGAGATGCAGCGGGACCAGCCGCTCTGGCGCGACGACGCCGTCGACGTTGTGATCGACACGTTCGGCGACCACCGCAACGCCTACTTGTTCGAAACCAACCCGAACGGGGCCAGGACCGATGGGCTGATTTCCGACGAGGGGCGCGACTTCAACATCTCCTGGAACGGCGTCTGGGAGGTGGCCTCCCGGCGGACGTCGGAGGGCTGGTTCGCCGAGATGGCGATCCCGTTCTCGACGCTGCGCTTCGACCCGGCGGCGACGGCGTGGGGCTTCAACGTCCTCCGCTACGTGCGCCGGCGTGCCGAGCAGGCGTTCTGGTCGCCGATTCTGCTCGACGCCGACATCAAGCGCGTCTCGCAGTACGGCGAACTGACCGGGATCCGCGATGCCAAGCAGGGGTGGGGCGTCAACGTCAAGCCTTTTGCCGTCGGCACGCTCGCCAGTTCGCCATCGACGTCAGGTCAGGGCTACGTCTCGAAGAACCGGAGCGACTTCGGGCTCGATGCCAAGTGGGCCCCGGTCAGGGCTGTCAGCGTCGACCTGACGGTGAACACCGACTTCGGCGAGACCGAAGCGGACGACCTGCAGACCAACCTCACGCGGTTTTCGCTGTTTCAGGCCGAGAAGCGCGAGTTCTTCCTCGAGAACTCCGGTATCTTCGAGTTCGGCCCCGGCGCCGCGGGGGCTGGCGCACTGTCGGTCATGAGCGTCGGCGCGCTCTCGTTCGGTTCGAGCGGCAGCAGCGGCAGCGCGCCGCTGCTCAAGCTCTTTCATTCGCGCCAGATCGGCATCGACCGGCGCGGCGTCAAGGTCCCGATCGATTTCGGGGTCAGGACGACCGGCCGGCTCGGACGCTGGAACATCGGCCTCCTCGACGTGCAGACCGACGTCGGCGTGGTGCCGACCTCCGGCAGCCAGTTCCCCCGGACGAATTTCGGCGCCTTCCGGGTGAGCCGCAACCTCGGCGCGCGGTCGGCGATCGGGATGATCGTCACGGACCGCAACGGCGGCGGCGACGGGAATCGATCCTACGGTCTGGACCTTCACCTCCGTCCGAGCAAATCGCTGGCGATTGACAGCTACGCTGCGGGGACCGACACGTCCGCGACGTCGACGACGAAGGACAAGACCGACTGGTCGGGCGGGCTGATCACCACCTGGAACGGGCCGGTCGCGCACGCGCAGGGAGGATGGGTCCACATCGGCGAGGACTTCGATCCCCAAATGGGCTTCCTGCTGCGCCGCGGGATCGACCGCTTCAACGGCCGCGTGACCGCCGAGCCGTTCGTGAAGAAGAAGGGAATCCTGAACCTCCACTTCGAGCTCGACTCCTCCGTGTACACCGGCAAGGATGGCCACGTGGAGACCGAGGAGTACCGTCTCGACCTCGTCGGGCTGCGCACGAGCGCCGGACACGAGGCGAAGGTCTTCGTCACCCAGACCTTCGACGCGCCCTCGGCGCCGTTCACGATCGCGCCTGGCGTGTCGATTCCCATCGGCGAGTATCGCTACGACGCCGTGGGCGCGTCGTTCCTCACGCATGCCAGTCGCCCGGTCTCGATCGAGGGGCAACTCCTCACCGGTCGTTTCTACGACGGCGAGCGGACGAGCGGCAACGTCACCCTGCGCGTGCGCCCCAATCGGTTCCTCCGGTCGGAGACGACCATGGAGGTGAACCACGTGAAACTCGGGGCCGGCGCCTTCGTGTCGAAGGTCTACCGCCAGCGCCTCGCCATGGCGCTGACCCCAGAGGTGCTGATGAACGTGTTCGCCCAGTTCAACGACCTGTCCCAGTTGGCCTCGGTCAACGCCCGTTTTGGCTGGAATTACCGTCCAGGCTCCGACATTTTTCTCGTCTACAACCAGACGTGGGATGGCCCGGCCGTGAGCTCGCTGAACCGCCGGGACCGCCAATTGATGCTGAAGTTTACCCGGCTCTTACAGCGCTGAGAACGGCCACCGTTACCCCTGGCTGAACGACTAAGATGAAGCACCTCCAATGAGTTTCGAGAACGACGTCTTTATCAGCTACGCCCATATTGACGATATGGCCCTCATGGAGGGGCAGAAGGGGTGGATTTCGAGCTTTCACCGGGCCCTGGATATTCGTCTGGGACAGCTGCTCGGGCGGCCGCCCAGCATCTGGCGGGATCCCGCCCTTCAGGGCAACGAAGTCTTCGCGGATCGCCTGGTCGAACGGCTGCCCGGTGTGGCGATCCTGGTGTCGGTCATCTCCCCCCGCTACATGAAGTCGGACTGGTGCCTGCGCGAGCTGCACGAGTTCATCAAGGCTGCGAACCGGCTCGGCGGCGTGCGCGTGGGGCACAAGACGCGGGTGTTCAAGATCATCAAGACGCCAGTGCCGCTCGAGCAGCAGGATCCCGACATCCAGCACATGCTCGGCTACGACTTTTTCACGACCGATTCCCACACGGGCCGGTCGAAGGAACTGTCGCAGGGGGGCGACGCCGAGATGCAGCGCCTCTACTTTGCGAAGCTCGACGACCTCGCCCACGACCTCACCGACTTGATCGAGGAGCTCGAGGCGAACGGCGGTCCCGCCGCGGTCTCCTCGTCGGCAGGCCGATCGTCGGAGATGGCGCCGATCGAGCCAGGCGCCCCCGGTGTGACCAGCGCCCCCGCTCGCAGCGCGGAAGCCGAGGCGCCGGCGGCGCTGGCCAAGGCGGTGTTTCTCGCTGAGACGACGTTCGACTTGCGAGAGAAGCGCGACGCGATCCGTCGGGAGTTGCTGACGCAGGGCCTGCTCGTCCTCCCCGATCAACCGTTGCCGCTCGTGCTCGAGCAGTGCGAGGTCGCCATCCGCGAAGCCCTCGACCGCAGCATGCTGTCGATTCATCTGGTTGGCCGGAACTACGGCATCGTCCCTGAAGGCGCGACCCAGTCGATGATCGTGATTCAGAACGAGTTCGCCATCGAGCGGGCCGCGGCCGGCGGCTATCCGCGCCTCATCTGGATCCCGGAAAATCTCGACTGCGACGACGACCGCCAGCTCAAGTTCATCGACCATCTCCAGACCGACACCCGCATCCAGCAGGGCGCCGACATTCTGCAGACCCCGTTCGAGGAATTCAAGGCGGCGATGAACCGCCGGCTCCGCGACGATGAGAAGGAGAAGGCGGCGGCGGCTGCTGCGGCTGCTTCGGCGGCGGCGGCGTCAACCGCCGCGGCGGTTGACCGCGAGACCACAGGCTCCGGGCCCGACGGCGAGGACAAGCTCGTGCGGGTCTACATCATCTCCGATCGGCGCGACGAAGAAGCGCCAGCGGCGCTCAGCGACTACCTCTACGACCAGGGCTTCGAGGTCACCCTCCCGGTCTTCGAGGGGGACGAAGCGCAGCTCCGCAAGGACCACGAAGAGAACCTCTCGGTCTGTGACGCGGTGCTGTTCTACTACGGCGAGGGCAACGAGCTCTGGCTCCGCCAGAAGTTACGCGAAGTCCAGAAGAGCGCGGCGTTCGGCCGGAAGAAGCCGATCGTGATCAAGGCCATTTATGTCGCGCCGCCCGACTCGCCGAGCAAGGCGAAATTCCGGACGCGCGAAGCCATGGTCATCGACCAGCGGGCGCCGTTCGATCCGGCCGCCCTCAGCGAATTTATCGGCCAGCTGCAGTCCTGAATTTTGATGATCGACACGAACCAACCAAATCCGTTTCCCGGCCTCCGCAGTTTCGAGCCGGACGAAGACCACCTTTTTTTCGGGCGGGAATCCCGCATCGACGAGGTCCTGACGAGGCTCCGCCGCAGCCGGTTCCTCTCGGTGGTCGGCACGTCCGGGAGCGGCAAGTCGTCGCTCATCCGCTCCGGTCTCATCCCCTCGCTTCACAGCGGCATGATGGCGAGCGCCGGATCGAGCTGGCGCATCGCGATCTTCCGTCCCGGTGAAGATCCGATCAGAAACCTCGCCGAGGCGCTCAACTCGCCAGACGTCATCGGCGGGGAGGACGAGGCCGCCGAGACCAACAAGGCCTTCCTCGAGGTCACGCTGCGGCGCAGCCAGACGGGCCTGGTCGAGTGCATCCGCCAGGCGCGGCTGCCGGCGCACGAGAACATCCTCATCATCGCCGACCAGTTTGAGGAGCTCTTCCGCTTCAAGAACAGCCGCCAGTTGCGCGAGTCGTACGACGACGCCATCTCGTTCGTGAAACTCCTGCTGAACGCCGTCAGCCAGCAGCAGATGCCGATCTATGTCGTCATCACGATGCGCTCGGATTTCATCGGCAACTGCACCGAGTTCGACGGGCTGACCGAGGCGATCAACGACGGGCAGTACCTCGTGCCGCGGATGGACCGCGACGAGCGGCGCAACGCCATCACTGGGCCTGTCGCCGTCGGTGGCGCCCAGATCACGCCCCGGCTGGTGCTGCGGCTGCTCAACGACGTCGGCGACGATCCCGATCAGCTGCCCATTCTGCAGCACGCGATGATGCGGACCTGGGAGTACTGGCAGGCGAATCACGTCGAGGGCGAGCCGATCGACCTGATTCACTACGAGGCGATCGGGACGATGGCGGAAGCGCTGTCGCGACACGCCGAGGAGACGTATCTCGAGCTCGAGACGCCGGAGCGGAAGCTCATCGCCGAGAAGATGTTCGAGGCGCTCACCGACCGCGGCTCCGATGCGCGCGGCGTGCGCAGTCCGCGGCGGCTCGAGGAGCTCTGCGAGCTGACCGGTGCCACCGAGGCCGAAGTGATCTCGGTGATCGACGTCTTTCGCCGACCCGGCCGCAGCTTCCTGATGCCGCCGGCCGACGTCGAGCTCCGCGCCTCGTCGGTGATCGACATCTCGCACGAGAGCTTGATGCGGATCTGGACCCGATTGAGCCAGTGGGTCGACGCGGAGGCGCGCTCCGCCCAGATGTACCTGCGCATTTCGCGGGCGGCGCTGCAGCACCAGGAAGGACAGGCTGGACTGCTGCGCGACCCCGAGCTGCAGCTCGGCCTGAACTGGCGCGAGGAAGCGCACCCGACCGTGACCTGGGCCGCACGCTACGATCCGGCGTTCGAGCGCGCGATGCACTTCCTCGAAGGGAGCGAGCGCCAGCTGAATCTCGAAATCGCGGAGAAGGAACGGCAGCGGCTTCGCCAGCTGCGCTGGGCCCGTCGGCTCGCGATCATCCTCGGTACCGCGGCGGTCGTCACCCTGCTCTTCGGTCTCTACGCGATGACGCTGAAGATCGAGGCCGACGCGAACCTCACGGAAGCGGTCACCCAGAAAGTGCGCGCCGAAGCCCAGCAGGCGGAAGCCGATAAGCAGCGCGTGCTGGCCGAAGAGGAACGCACGCGCGCCGAGCAGCAGACGGTCGTCGCCGGTCAGCAGCGGACGCGCGCCGAGGAGCAGACCAAGGTCACCGAGCAGCAGAAGGCGATCGCAGATACGCAGAAGGTGATCGCCCAGAAGGAAGGGGCCGAGGCGCTGCGCCAGAAAGCGCAGGCCGAAGCGGCGCGGTCGCTCGAAGCCCAGGCCCGTCTGGAGAGCGAGAGCCAGAAGACCGTGGCGCAGCAGCAGCGGGATCGCGCCGACGCGCTACGCATTCAGTCGGAGAAGTCTGAAGCGGAAGCGCGCCGACTGCGCATGCTCGCCGTGGCCCGCGCGCTCGCCATCCAGACCACGCGCATGACCTCGAATGATCAGCGTGATCTCGCGGCGCTGCTCGCCCTCCAGGCCTACTCGCTGCATCAGAAAAACGGTGGCGTCCCGGAGGATTCTCAAATCTTCGATGCGCTGCGATCGAGCCTGGCGCGCCTCGACCCACAGACGGTCGCCGTGCTCAAGACCCTCCCCGACGCTGTGCACGCCGTGAAGGCGGCCCCTGACTCTGGAGTCTTCGCCGCCGGCGGCGACGACGGCAGCGTGTGGGTCCAGGATCTCTCCGGCGCCGGAACGCCGGCACGGCGGATTGCCGCAACCGGCAGCGAGATCCGCGCGCTGGACTGGGTCGAGGGCGGCAAACGGCTGGCGGTCGGCACGCTCGACGGCCAGGTCCGGCTCTTCGATCCGTCCGGGTCGGCGCCGGGCACGGTCGTGGCTGGTCCCGGTCCAGGGGTTACCAGCTCTGCCGTCAACGCCAACGGCAGCCTGCTGGCGGTCGCCACCGCGAACGGCGACGTGACCCTTCGATCCGTGGCGGCTGGCGGTCCCGCGCCGCGCGTGCTCAAGAGCCCTGCGGCGAAGCCGATCTACGCACTCGTGTTTCTTCCCGACGGCAGGGTCGCCGGATCGACGCGGACCGGCGGGAACTTCGTCTGGAATCTGGCGCGTCCCGATGACGCGCCGCGCAAGATTCTCGGCGAGCGGGCGATTCGCTCACTGGCGGCGGCCGCCGACGGCAGGCTCGCGGCGGGCACCGACGACGGACCGATTCTGCTCCTGCCGAAGAGCCTCGACGGAACGCCGGCGGAGTTGACCGGACACGGCTCGTCCGTCACGGCGCTGCGATTCTCATCTGAAGGGGGACGGCTGGCGTCGGCCAGCCTCGATGGCAGCATCCGCTTGTGGGATGTCGATCACCAGGAACGGGAACCCATTGTGCTGACGGGACATACCGGATGGGTCTGGGCGGTGGACTTCGCCGCGCGCGGACAGCAACTCGTATCTGGCGGCGCCGATCGGAGCACCCGATCCTGGTCGACGCGGGTCGAGCCGCTGGCGACCGCCATCTGCCAGCGCGTCAAGCGCAGCCTTACGGCGGAGGAGTGGAAGGACTTCATGCCCGGTGATATTCCGCGTGAGTCGGCGTGCGCCCCGGCGTCAGGGCGCGGGGGGACACGATGACCCGCGCGACCACGCTGCGCGCCGTCGTCATCCTCGGGGCTCTGGTGTTTCTGCCGACGGCCGCGACCGCGCAAGATGCGGCCGCGAATACGTGCGAAGCGGAGCTGAGGACCGCGTCCGAGTTGTTCAACCAGGGGAAGTTCGACGCGGCCCGCCAAGCCGCGCTCCCTTGTATCGATGCCAAGTCGACGCGGGTCGAGCGCAGCCGGACGCTGGCGCTCCTGGCCCGGTTCTCCCTCGTCCAGGATGACCAGGCGGCGGCCGAGGCCACGCTCACCCGTCTGCTCGGGGCCGACCCAGAGTTCCAGCCTGACATCTTCGACGCGCCGCGATTCGTGCGGCTCGTGAGCCTCGTCAAGGGGCGTAACTCGACGCCGACCGTGACCTCGGTCTCGAAGGCGAAGGAGCCGCTCGCCCAGGCGCCGGCCACCGTCGCGGTGATCACCGGCACCGAGATCGAGCGGCGCGGCTACACCGACCTCGAGGCGGTGCTGCGCGACCTTCCCGGATTCGATTTCTCCCGCCGCGCCGGCGCGTCCTATTCGAACATCTACCAGCGCGGCTATCGCTCGATCGAGACCAACCGGACGATGCTGCTGATCGACGGTGTCGAGGACAACGATCTGGCCTCGTCGACCGCGTGGTTGTCGAGACAGTTTCCGCTGTCCAACATCGATCGAATCGAAGTCGTCTACGGTCCGGCATCGACGATGTACGGCGCCAACGCCTTTGCCGGCGTGATCAACGTCGTGACCAAGCAACCGGAGCAGATCGTCGCCGAGGGGAAGACGCTGGGCGGCGATGCGCGGGTGCTGACGTCGGCGCACGCGAATGCCTACGATGCCGTGATCGCCCGCCAGAATTCTGCCGGCAGCCTCCGCTGGAGCCTGGCCGTCCGCCGCTACGTCGGCGACGACCTCCCAGGCCTCGATCAGCAAACGCAGTGGGATTTCAATCCCGCCTTCTACGACGCGATTCCTTACACCGTGTCGGGATTGAACCCGACATCGGCGACGGCGATTGCGACGGTCCGGGCGAAGTACACGGAGGCGCAGCTCGCTCCGTACTTCACGGTCACGACCGACGCGGCCGGAAACTGGACCGCGCTGAAGCTGACGCCGGAAGGAGCGGCGCGCGCGCGCGCCCTCGACAAGTCGGCCTACGACCAGGTGGTCGCCGGCCAGAAGATTGCGCCCGGCAGCCCGGTGGACGACTGGATGGTCGACTTCAAGGTGTCGACGTCGAACACGATCTTCGGCGTGCAGCGCTGGACCACCCGCGAGTCGGGCTCGGTGCCGCTGGTCGACACGTTCGCCGCGTCGGGCCGAAACGGGTTCTTGTGGACGCCAGAACACCTGTCGGTCTACATGAAGAACTTCGCACGCTACCTCGACGACAAGCTGCAGATGCAGCTCTCGACGCAGTACAACCAGCACAGCCTCGACGGCACCGATTCGAACAACGTCTTTCTGGCGAATTACCAGCTCGGGAGCTTGCTGGTCAACGACCTCGTCGCCGGGACGGCCCCGCGCTGGACCAACCAGTACAACTACCGCTTGAACAACCGGATGCGCTCCGAGTTGAACCTGTTCTACGAACCGTCCGAGCGTTTGAACGTCGTCGGCGGCGTCGAGGCGCGGTACAGCTCGGTGGGCGCCAACAACGTCACGTCCGCGACGGCGCCGGCTGACGAGACCGGGACGCCGCCCACGGGAGTCCTCGGCGGCAACCAGATCGGCAGCCGCGACATCGGCGCCTATGCGCAGGCCTCGTGGCGCGCCAGGCCGTCGATCAAGCTCGTGGCCGGCGGCCGGGTCGACAACAACAAGATTCGGCAGAACGGCGGCTACGGGACCGTCTTCAACCCGCGCCTGGCGGCGGTCTACATCCGGCAGAAGAAGGTCTTCAAGCTGATGTACGCCGAAGCCTTCCAGGACGCGCCGAACTTCCAGAAGTACCAGACTGTGCCAGGCGTGAGGGATCTGTCGAATCCTGGACTGAAGCCGGAAGAAGTGAAGAACTTCGAGGGCTCGGCCTCCTGGGAACCCCGGCCGGCCCTGTCGTTCCAGCTCGCCGCCTACCGAGCGGGATATCGCGGCATCGTGCAGGAGGTGTCGGGGGTGCCGTGTCCGCAGATTCCCGGTTGCACGAAGACCAATCAGTTCCAGAACGTCGGCCGGCTCCAGATCCAGGGACTGCAGGCCGATGCGAAGTGGAACCCGGGGTCCTACCACTTCCAGGCCAACTACACCTTCACCAGCCCGCGCGATCCGGATCGCGATAGGCGGGTCGGCGACATTGCCGCTCACCGCGTGAACTTCCTCGGCGGTACGCGGTACTTCAACGATCGGCTCGATACCGAGTTGCGGGTCAACGGTGTCCTCGGCCGCAAGACCGGCGCGGCGACGACGGTGACCAATAACCCGTTCCCCAAGATTGCCGATTACTTCATCGTGTCGACGGCGTTCACCTACCGGCGGTTGGTTCCAGGCGTCGATCTGCAGTTGTCCATCGAGAATCTCTTGAACCAGGACTACTGGGATCCATCGCTCCGTAATCCGAGCGGATTTCCAATCGCGGCACAGATGCATCAGCCTGGTGCGACGGCGTTCCTGCGCTTCCGGGTCACGCGCTAAATGCGATCGATGTCAGCCGTGCCGCGGATTCTGGGTATCGAGGCCGGTGAAGGCGCGCCGGTCTCGTGGCTGATCGTCCATTCGCTCTTCAACGGGATCTTCTCCGCCTTCTTTCTGACCGCGGCCAACGCGCTGTTCCTCGCGCGCTTCCCGATCCAGATGCTGCCGCTCGCCTACATCGGCGCCGCCATCGTCGGCTACGTGGCGGTGATGCTCTTTTCGCGGCTCGAGCGGTACGTGTCGATGGGCGTGCTGCTGATGGTGAACCTCGGGGTCCTGCTGTCGCTGGCCTCGGCGTTCTGGCTCCTGCGACGGTTCACCAACGCCGACTGGGTCGTGTTCGGGATGTTCGTGGCCGTGGGCCCGATGTTCAATCTCCTCGGGCTGGGCTACTGGGGGCTCGCCGGACGTCTCTTCGACCTGCGCCAGGCGAAGCGGCTCTTTGGCCTGGTCGGAGCCGGCGAGGAGCTGTCGACGATCGTCGCCCTCTTTTCGACGCCGCTGCTAATCCGGCTGATCGGCGATCCAACCCACCTCGTGCTGCTCGCAGCCGCCGGCCTCGCCGGCTCGTTCGCCACCGTCGCGCTCATCACCTGGCGTTTCCGCGGCAGCCTCGAGACCCCGTCCGACCGGGCGGATTCGCACTCGAAGGGGGCGGCCGGGATTGCCGACCTGCTGCGCGTCCGCTATTTCCTGCTGATGGCGGCGTGCGTCGTGCTGTTGAACCTCGCCCTCTACACGGTCGACTTCAGTTTCATGTCGCAGATCCGCATCCGGTTCGAGGGGCCCGGGCAGATCGCGCAGTTCTTCGCCCTCTTTTTCGGCGCGCTGAAGATCGTCGAGTTCCTGATGAAGGTCGCCGTCTCGGGACCGCTCCTCAGTCAATTCGGCCTGAACGTCGGCCTGCTCGTGCTTCCCGTCCTGTTGTCGGTGAGCGCGGGCTTCGCCATTCTGGTCGGCAGCTTCGGGCTTGGCGCCGCGAATTTCTTCGTGCTGGTGGCGCTCTCCAAGCTGGTGGCGGTGGTGGGGCGGTCGTCGACCTTCGAGCCCTCGTTCCGCGTGCTCTATCAACCCGTCGCCCCCTCCGAACGGATCGGCTACCAGTCGCACGTCGAAGGGACCTTCCGCCAGATTTCGATCGGGGCGGTGGGCGTGGCGTTGATGCTCTTCTCGCGGAGCGGCCGCGCCTTTAATGCGCTCAGTCTCTTCTACCTGCTCGTCCCGATTCTCGGGCTGTGGATCGTTGCGGCAATTCTGGTTCACCGGGAATACCGGGTCCGTCTCTTCGAGGGCTTGAAGGCCCGTGCCGGCTCAATCGAGGTCCGCAGCGTGCTTGATATTCTGCTGCCGTACCTACGCTCCGAGCAGGTCGACCGCCGTCGCCTGGCGCTACGCGTGATCGAACGGACCGAGCCCGCGACGTTGCCAGCGGCACTCACCAACGCGCTCGGCGGCGAGCGTTCGGCGGCGCGGGTCGCTGCGCTCGAGTGCGTCGGAGCGTCACGACTGGTCGACCTCGAGCCGCAGCTGGCTGAAATGCGGGCCGAGCCCGAGACCGATCCGGACGTCGAGGCGGCCATGGCGCAGGCCTCGAGCCGGCTGGCAGAGGTGCGGGCGCTGCGGGGCGATCGGGCCCGGATCGACGCGCTGGCCAATTCGACCGACCCGGCAGATCGTCATCTCGCCGCGGTGGCCATCGGCTACGGGCAGCCGGAGGACGCGGAGCGCCTGTCGGTGCTGCTCTGGGACCGCGAAGCGCGGGTCCGCCAGGCCGCGCTGGGCGCCGCCGGCCGGCTGGGGAACCCGGAGTTCCGCCTGCTGCTCGTGCGCCACCTCGCGATCCCGATGTTCACCGCGGCGGCGGCGGCGGCGCTGGTCGCGATTGGCACACCGGCTCTGGCCGACCTCGATCGCGCCTTCGCCCAGGCGGATCAGACGCCCGTCGTTCGGCGCCGGATTCTCAAGATCCTCCACGACATCGGCGGCGACGACGCGATGGCGCTGATCGCGGCCAGGCTGGACGTCCCGGAGCGCTCGGTCCGCCGGCGCGCGATCGAACTGCTGGTCGGCGCCGGTTATCGCGCCACGCCGGCGCAGGTTCCGCTGGTGGAGCGGGTCGCCGAGAGCGTGATCCGAGACATGGTGTGGGACATGAACGTGCTCGTGGCGCTCGGGAATGCGCCTGACGCCGAGGCCGTTCGCGAGGCGCTCGAGAGCGAATCGACCGAAGGACGGCGCTGGCTGTTCAATCTCCTCTCGCTCGTCTACGACCCAGGCTCCATGACCGCAGTCCGCGAGATCGTGGAAAGCGGGTCACCGCAGGGGATGGTGCACGCGCTGGAGATCCTGGATCTGCTGATCTCGGACACCCTGAAGCCGTTCGTGTTTCCGCTTCTCGAGGGCCAGACGCCGCTCGCCATCGTGCGGAAGCTCGAGGTGCTCATCCCGCGCGAGCCGTTCACGACCTACGAGGCGCTCCGGGCGCTGGTCGGCCGCGGCTACGGGCGAATCGGGCTGTGGACGAGGGCCGTGGCGCTCGATCATCTCGGAAGGATCCCCGAGGGCACGTCCGCCGACCTCGTCGCCTCTCTGTTCCACCCGGAGCTGATGATTCGCGAGGTGGCCGCGATGCGGCTCGTCGCGCGCGATCGACGCGCGTGGGAAACGCATCGGAAACGGCTCCCCTTCGACGTGCGCGAAGCGCTCGAGCAGGTCGTCGGGACCGCGGAGGCCGAAGGGGAAGAGGCGTCGTCGATCTTCGGCCGCACGCGATTGCTGCGCCGCGTGCAGTCGCTCTCCGTGCTCCCGCCGGAGGCCCTGATCGTACTGGCCGGATCATCCGAAGTGCGCAGCCTCCCGGCCGATCAACGGATCCCGAGTCCGCGCGATCCGCAGCATGCGTTCTTCGTGAGCGTGGCCGCGGACATCGTGCTGCGGGGCCAGGATAGCGGCTCGATTCAGCTGCCCCCCTTCACCGTCTTCACGTTCGAACCTGGGGCCACGCCGGTGGAGACCGTCGCCGACACGCTCCTCATTCGCATCGAACCCACGTCGGTATTCGAGCTGGCCGCCGAGGAACCCGAGCTCATTCCTGGACTCGTGCGCGCCGCCGAAGAACTCACCAGGGACGCCGCAGCATGAGCGATACGAGCTGCCCCGTCGAGCCACTCTACAAGATGCCGACGGAACGGCCGGATGACCGTTCCCCCGTCCGCGACGTCCTGCGCAGCTATGCCCGCGACTCCTACGTGCTCAAGCGTCCGACCTGCTCAATCGAGACCCCGGAGGCCTTCGCGTCGCTCATCGACTGTGCCACGGGTATCTTCGAGACCGACCCCTCGCCCCGCCTCGCCCGCGCGCTGCGTGAGTTCGACGTCAGCCGGCTCGATCGCTACACGCCGTTCCCGGTCGAAGCGCAGTTCAAGCGCGCGATCCTCGACCGCTTCCGGCCGATCGGCTTAACCGAAAAGCAGCTGTTTCTCGGGCACGGCAGCTTCAACCTCCTCGAGCGGGTCATTCACAAGTTCCTGAAACCTGGCGCGATGGCCGGCGTCGGTCCGCAATTCGGCGAGGTCCCCTCGGAATTCATCGCCGCCGGCGGGCGGTACCAACCATTTCGGTTGCTCGAGCCGGACTCGGCGCTCCCGGTCAGCGCGCTCGAGGCGGCGATCGACACCGGCGCCTACTCGGTGCTGTATCTCGACAATCCCAACAACCCGCTCGGATGCGTCTTTGGGCGCGCGGAACTGGAACGGCTGGCCGCGGCCTGCGATCGCTCGGGCACGGCGTTCCTGGTGGACGAGGCCTTCGGCGACTACCTCGACGACGCCGCGTCGGCGGTCCACCTCGTGCCGCACTACCGGACCCTGATCGTCGTGCGCTCGTTCTCCAAGGCGCTCGGCCTCGCGGGGGAGCGCGTCGGCTACATGTTTCTCTCAGAGGAACTGGCCAGACTCTATCGGCCGATTGACGTGCCCTTCGAGCCCGGGGTCGTGGCCCAGACGCTCGCCATCGAGACGCTGGCCGATCCGGCGTGGATCGAGAGTGTGCGCGGCGAGGTGCGGCAGGCAAAGCGCCGGATCGTCGACGCGCTCGCGCGCACCGACATTCGCGTGCTGCCGACTCACCCGGACGTCGCGATCATGAGCGTGTACCGTGACGGCACGGATCTCATGCGCGACTTCCGCCGCTGCGGCATCGTCGCCCTCGCGGGTTCGCACTTCGCGAACACCCATACCGACTGGGACGACAGCTACTGCCGCCTCCGGGTCGTGCACGGGGAGCTGGTTGAGCAGCTCTGCGAGCGGATCGGCAATGTCTGATCCGGCGGCCGCTCCGGTTGCCCTGATCAGCACGGAGGTGGAGCTGCCCGTGGTCTCCATCGGGGACGGCTCTCCACCGCTGCCGCAGCTGTTCGGCACGGTGTGGGCGGATTTCGCGCGGCGCGGCTGGACGGCCGGCGACTTCAGTATCACCAGGGACCACCCGTGTGAGGGCCAGGCCATCTCGTCGCATCAGATGATGTCGACCGACACGGGCCCGGTGATCGAGCTCGTGGTGTCACCTTCGACCACGCTCGCCGGCATCGCGGCGCAGCTCACCTCGCTGCAGTCGGACGCGCGCGACGCGCTCGAGCGCGTCGGCTGCGCGATGATCGGCTGCGGCGTCCACCCGGGCTTGCGCCCCGAGCCGGCCGACTATTACCGGTATCGCACGCCGCGGCCGGCCTACGACTATGCGATCAGGGAGCGCGGCTGGAGCCACTGGACCATCGTCGACAAGGCCGCAGTGCAGGAGGTCGTCGACGTCTCGTTCGAGGATGCGCCGCGCGCCGTGCGCCTGCTGCACCGTCTGACCGGCCTCATGAACTTCGTGCTCCGCAACGACCCCGACCTTCACGGGGGTGCCGACGGGTGCCTCTCGGTCCGACCGCTGGCCTGGCGCGACCACGTCCCCCACAGCGGCCGCTTTGCCGGAGATGCGCGGCGCGTCGTCATCCCGGAGACCGAGATCGGCGGGTGGCCCGACTACCTGTCGCTGCTCTGGGAGAAGGGCCCGATGTTCCTGGTGGGCACCAAGAACCACGGGCAGGCGTGGGTGCCGGAGCACCCGAGCTTTCTCGAGTTTCTCGCGCAGGCGCCGGCTGGCGGATGGGCCGGCCGTCTGCTCGATGGCTCACCAACCCGCGTCATCCCCGATTCCTCCCACGTCGCGGCGACCGACTGGTCTTACATGGGATTTGCCCGGATCCGCTGGAAGTGGCGTCCGCAGCCGCCGAGCGTGGCCGAGATCGTCGAGGCGTGGCACCGCGGCGCGATCGAGGAACTCCTGGCCGACAGTCTCGAGAAGGTCGTCGTCGAAAACCGGGGGACCTCGACGCAGCCCCCTGGTGAGGATCTGGTGTCGCTGGCGCTGGTCAGCGGACTGCTTGCCAACCTCGACGAGGCGACGGAGCTGTCGCGCTCCTCGGACTACCCGTTCTGGGTCCGGCTCCTCGACGAATCGACCCGGCTGCCGCTCGAGTCCGTCGTGCTCGGACGGAGCGTAGCTGAACTGGCCAAAGAGATGATCGGGATCGCGCGAGAAGGTCTTGTCCGCCGGGGGGAACCCTCGCCGGACCGGTGGCTCGCGCCGCTCCTGCAGCGGATCGAGAACGGCGCATCGCCGTCGGAGCGGCGTCTCGAGGACGTTCGCCGGGGTGGCACCGCGGCGCTGGTCCGAAGCGTGCGGATCTAGCAGCGGCGCGGTGTACTCCCGGCTACACCGTCATGAGTCGTCCCATCCCTCACACGGTGCCGCAGGGAATCCGTACGGTGGCGGATGGCGACTGGAGTGTCTCGTAAGACATCGTGAACCGTGAGTCGACTCTCGGAGCGTAGCGCCAGTGACAAAGAAGAAACTGAAAGTCGCCTACCTCTGCCAGTGGCCGGGATACGCAGAAGATGATTTCATTTTCAGACTACTGGGACTCGTGCACGGTCCCGGTATTGAGTGCGTCCATCCCAGGCGCTGTGACTTACTGATCATCGGTCCCTTTCGCCAACGCTTGCGCGGAGTACATCTTGGACACCGACTGGCGTCCTTACTGGCATTGGCCGGACGACGTGATGTGCCGCGGACGCTCTACCAGACCAGCGAAAATACGCGATGGAATGCGAGACCTGCAGAGTTTTCCATTTCTTCAGACCTGGGGGTAACGGCACCGAACCACTTTCGATTCCCCAGCTGGATGTCCATGTTCGACTGGTCGCAGGAAGGCGGTCCGGCCACAGGTGCGAAGAGATTGGGACCCGCTGTCGAGATCGATCAGCTGATGCGTCCCCTGGGCGCTCAGAAGGACCGGCACGCTCGGGCGGTGTTTATGAGCTCGCACCTTGTTGAACCGCGGAGAACGTTGCTGAATGCGCTCAGGACCGTCATGGAAGTGGATTGTTACGGCCGGGCCTTTCCACCGCTGGAGTCAGACGGTTCGACTCGTGATTTCCTGAAAAGTGACGTCTGCCGCGACAAACAGTTCGCGCTCTGTCCCGAGAACTCGATGAGCCCCGGATACTATACGGAAAAAATCCCGGATGCCTTCGCATGCGGATGTATCCCCATCACCTGGTGCGACTCCAACGTCTCCCACGACTTCAATCCCAAGGCCATCATCAACATGGCCGAGTATGCGTCGATCGGATACGCTGCGGGGCTTCGCGAGGCGCTGCAGCCGCAAGCCCTTCAGGCGATCCGTGAGCAACCGCTGCTGCTGCAGCGACCCTCGTTAGACGGTATCAAGGCGTTCTTGCAACGGATGCTGTCTGACGTCGCGAGTTAACAAGCGACACAAGACTATCCAGACCTGCCCGACCGCATCAGCGACTGAGCCGGGAACCGAGTCAGCCGGTGACGAGAATGTTCGAGTGCCTCTGCGTGATCATGGCTAATCTTCAAAGGGAGATTCGCGACTCGCGACCATTGACGGCGGGACCAACTACCGTGCGGTCAGGCGAGTAACGGCAGAACGCGATGAACATTCATTTCTGCACCTTCGGCGACGAGCCGCGATTCACCAACACGCTCGCCGCGCTGCTGGAAGAAGCGAACAGGTCCGGCTACTTCGATACGGTTCGCAAATTCACTCAGCACGACTTGCCAGTTGACCACGACGTACGCGCTTATCTGTCGACGACGCGCGGCTACGGCTATTGGTCATGGAAACCGATGATCATCGCTGACATGCTGCTGCGCTGCGAACTGGGCGATGTCGTCGTCTATGCAGATGCGGGATGCGGCATTAGTGTCACGCCAGCGGCGCGACAGGCGTTCGGCGACTGGATTGGCGCAGTCACCACCCATCCAACGCATCGCCTGGCCTTTCAGATGTCTCACCGGGAAGACGCCTACACGAAAGCCGATGTGTTCGAAGCCCTGGATTGTATTGATGCGGAATACAAGCAGAGCGGTCAACACATCGCGACCATCGTGATCCTCATGAACACGGCGGACAACAGGAGGTTTGCGGCGCAGTGGCTCCGGTGCTGCGTGGCAAACAATTTCCGCCTGGTGTCAGACTACCCCTCGAGGACACCCAACCCGCCGGAGTTCAAAGCGCATCGCCACGACCAGTCCATTGTGAGTCTGCTCCTGAAACAATGGGGAGCGGCCGTACGCGCGGACCATTGGATGAATCCAGACTATCCAATTATGGCGTTGCGGCGCCGCAAGAGGATGGACCTGTTGCAGCGGGCCGCTGTGAAACTGGGGAAGGTGTTTCGCGCCGTGCGTGGCCCACGAGAGTCCGTGCTGGAAGGGCTGAGTGGCCCTATTCCCGCGTGGTGCGACCAATTGATCGCCTCGCTGGAAGTCGGTGAGTGACTCGTAGTTCAGTAGGAAACAATAGCGGGGGCGAGCAACACGGGAGATACCTGTGGCGGCTTCAGAGATGCGTCTTGATCGCTCGGTCAAACACATCCCAGGTGTGACACGCGCGCAGGGCAGTCACGCTCGCCTGTTGGCGGGCGGCATACTCCTCGTCGCCCATCGCCAGCATCGTGCGTATGAAACCCGCTTGCGTCTCAGTATCGGTAGGCTCGGCAATAAACGCATGTTCGAGCACTCTCTCGTCTAGTCCGGACTCCAGCGTCGTGAGCGCCACCAACCCGTGATACAGCGCCTCGATGAGCGTCCCTACCTGACCTTCCAGGTGTGTAGGGAGGTACACGTATCGGCACGAGGTCAGGAGCGACCGAAACGCGGCAGTGTCACTCGGGATGTAGCCGTGATACTCCATCTGCCCTGAGTTCGACTCACGAAACAGCGCCTGCATCACGGGGTCGTTCATGTACCCGACTACGTGTAGCTTCGCGGACATGGTCTTCCAGACGCGCATGACTTCCCGGAACCCCTTGCGCTCGGTCGCCTCAGTCGCTACGTAGATGAACTCGTTCTTGCGTGACGTGGGCGACGGGCGGTTCGGCGCGACGCCTACGCTGTAATTGGTAAGGTGAACCTTTCCCCGGTGCGCCTCTGGGAACCTTGATAGGCTCGTCCTGTTCCCTACGCCCAAGGCGACGTCGCAGAGGTCAAACAAGTCGCCCCTGTCGAACGGTATCGAGCACCACAAGATCTTCTTCCCTATGCGGTTATTGGTGCAGAGGTGCTGGAAGTTGCCGGGTTCGCCGATGAGAACGTCTGCAGACGCTCCCGTTAGCACGTCTGTGGCATCCAGGTAGATGCACTCGCCGAGCGAACTCAGGATCTCGTATAGCCGTTTGGCGAGTCGGCCGGCGCTGGAATGCTCGTAGTAGGCGCGGCGCCCCGGCGCGAAATGCGCCCGAGAGTAGGACAGTATGCTTGTCATGCGTGTCTGGAAGGGGACCGCGTTGCGAATGAAACAGCGTGGTGGGGCGCGGCGTACCGGTCGCGCGCAGGGGAGCGACAAGAGACAACGACAGCCTCATGCTGGGGTTCCCACACCAACCTGCACAGAAGGCTACCGTTGCCAACCGTGTGGACCACCGAGCTTACCAAACTGAGCCGCACTCCGCGGCGGGCGCTCGCCGACCGACTCCGTGCGTTCACCCGCCAGCAGCAGTGACGATGGCGTCGCGTCCTGTGGAAGCCAATGTCATGACCAGTCCGTCCAGGGTGAAAACCTTTGATCAGGACATGCTAGTCACCGTTTAAAATCAATAACTTAGTGACGCGGGTCGGGCTGGTTCGAGGATATGCATGTGCGCGGGAATGTCAGCAGTTCACGGCTCGTTCGCTTGCTCAGTGATTCAACCGACGTCGACATGGACGCGTCCAGGGAGGACGTGGCCCAACGGCTGGGCCGTTGGCTGGACACGCTGGACACGCTCAAGCTGAGCGCGGCACACCAGTCGATCGAGGCGCTCGGCCAGGGCAGGGCCTCGGATGGGCTGCCGCCGGGCGGTGCCGACACCCTGGAACACGCATTTCACCAGGCGCAAACGGCCATGGAGCACGCGATCGCGGCCAGCGTGAAGGCGGTCACGGCTGCTCACAGCGGCACAGGCGCCGCCTATTCGGGCTACCGCCTGCGCTACCTCGAGCAGCAGCGCCAGATGGGGTCGAAGATCGGGCCTTTGCGCGCGCAGGTCCGGCAGGTCCTGTCCAAGGTCTCGCCCTCACTGCGGCAACTGGCTTACCTGGATGCCGCGATGGACCAGCTGGTTGGCGGCCGCGAGCAACGGCTGCTGTCCACGGTGCCGGTGCTGTTGGAGCGGCGTTTCGAGCAACTGCGCAAGGCGGCCCGGCAAGGCGACGATGAAGGCGAGGGCACCGGCTGGCTGGCCGCCTTCGGCAAGGAATGGCAGGAGGCCCTGCTGGCGGAGATGAATGTCCGCTTGCAGCCGGTCGTGGGATTGATGGAAGCATTGAGCAACAAGGTCAAGAAATCACAATGAACAGGCTAGTTTTTGCAGTCGCCTTTGCCCTCGGGCTGATGGCCGTGGGCTGGGTCGGCGTGGGGTTCATCGGCACCAGTCCGTTGGCCTTGGTCATGACTGTGGCGATCGCTGGCGTCTATTTGCTGGGCGCGTTCGAGATCAAGCAGTTCCGTGCAGCCTCGGCCTCGTTGGCCGCGGCCCTGGCCGACATTCCGCCTGCGCTGCCGGACCTGCGAGCCTGGCTGGGTCGCCTGCACCCCTCCTGGCGCAACGCCGTGCGCCTGCGGATCGAAGGCGAGCGCGTGGCCTTGCCGGCGCCCGCGCTGACGCCCTATCTGGTGGGCCTGCTGGTGATGCTGGGCATGCTGGGCACCTTCCTGGGCATGGTCGTGACCTTCAAGGGCGCCGTGTTCGCGCTGGAAGGCTCGACCGACCTGCAAGCCATCCGCTCTGCGCTGGCCGCGCCCATCAAGGGGCTGGGCCTGGCGTTCGGCACCTCGGTGGCCGGGGTGGCCACGTCGGGCATGCTGGGTCTGCTCTCGGCCCTCAGCCGCAGCGAGCGGTTGGATGTGGCAAGGCTGCTGGACACGCGCATTGCTCATGAGTTCAGGCCTTTCTCGCGCGCCCATCAGCGTGAGGAAAGCTTCAAGGCCTTGCAAGTGCAAGCGCGTGCGCTGCCCGAGGTGGTGGATAAGTTGCACGCCCTGATGGACGGGCTGGAACGCCGCCATCAGCAGTTGAACTCGCAGTTGCTGGACCAGCAGGCGCAGTTCCACCGCGAGGCGGGCACGGCCTACACCGGCCTGGCCAGCGAGGTGGGGCAGTCTTTGAAAGACAGCCTGGTGAGCAGCGCGAAGATGGCGGGCGACACCATCAAGCCCGTGGTCGAGGCCGCGATGTCGGCGGTCGCGCTCGAATCGACCCGAGCGCATCAGCGTCAGGTGGAGGCGGCGCACGTGCAATTGAACGGCTTGTCGGCGCAGTTCAGCGCCACGGCCCAAACCGTCTCCGATGGGTGGGCAGCCGCCTTGCAAACCCATGCGCGCACCAGTGAAGGCCTCGTCGACGGGCTGGACCGTTCATTACGCGCGTTTGCGCAGACCTTCGAGCAGCGATCCGGGGCCTTGCTGGCAACGGTCAACCAGGCGGCGGCCACGTCACACGCCGGACAGGCGTTGGCGGATGAGCAAAGGCTGCACGCATGGACACGCGCCTTGGCCGCCATGGCCACCGGGCTTCAAGACGAGTGGCAGCAAGTGGGCGCGCACACCATGGCCCAGCAGAACGCGGTCTGCCTGACGCTGGAGAAAACCGCCAGCGAGATCACCGAGCGCATCAGCGTGCAGTCGGGCCAGACCTTGAGCGATGTGGCGCGCCTGTTGACCCAGTCCGAAGCGCTGGTCCAGTCGCGTGTTGAATCCGAGGCGCACTGGATGCAGCACCACCGAGAGCGCATGGACCAGTTGGCCAGTGTGTGGCGCACAGAGCTGGGCGCGCTGCGCGACGACGAGGCGGCGCGTGGCGATGCTGCGCTGAATCGCCTGAATGCATTGCAGTCCGCGATGGCCAGCCACTTGGCCACCTTGGGGGCGGCGCTGGAAGCGCCCATGACCCGCCTCATGCAGACGGCGTCTGACGTGCCTCAGGCCGCGGCGCAAGTGATCGCGCAGCTGCGCCAGGAGATGAACCAGCTCGCCGAGCAGGGCAACCTGGCGTTGGAAGACCGCCGTGGTCTGGTCGAGAAAATCACCGGGCTGCTGCAAGGCCTCAACCAGGCCTCGGGCGAACAGCGCGTCGCCATTGAATCGTTGGTGACCTCGGCCACGCAGGTGCTGGAGCAGGCCAGCAGCCAGTTTGCGCACGCGCTGCACGCGCAGTCTGGCCAATCGGCCGATGTGGCGGCGCACCTCACGGGCAGCGCGGTTGAGCTGTCGAGCCTGGGCGAGTCCTTCGGCCACGGCGTGCAGCTGTTCAGCGCGAGCAATGACAAGCTGCTGGACAGCCTGCACCGCATCGAGGCCTCGATCAACCAGTCGACCGCGCGCAGCGATGAGCAACTGGCCTACTACGTGGCGCAGGCCCGCGAGGTGATCGACCTGAGCATCTCGTCGCAGCAAGGCATCGTTGAAGACATGCGCCGCCTCCACCGGGAGGCCGCCGATGTCCGAGCTTGACGAAGCCGGCCACGGCATTGAAGACACCGCACCGGTCTGGGCCGTCTTTGGCGACCTGATGGCGGGCTTGCTGGGCGCCTTCGTGCTGATCCTGGTGGGCGTGCTGGTGGTGCAGATGGACCTGGTGGCGAATCTGCAATCCGAGGTGCAAAAGCGCCAGGTCGAAGAAAAGCGCCGCATCGCATTGGAGAAGGCCTTGGCCATTCCTCTGGCCACAGGCCGGGTCACCCTGAACAACGGGCGCATCGGCATCAGCGGCAGCGTCTTGTTCCCTGTGAACTCCGACCAGTTGCGGCCTGAGGGGCGGTTGCTGTTGAAAGGCCTGGTGCAGCCCTTGCTCGTCTACCTCGGCGAGCGTGATGAGATGCTGATGGTCAGCGGCTTCACCGATGACAAGGCCATCCGCGAGAGCACCAGCAAGCGCTTCGCGGACAACTTGGAGCTGTCGGCCCAGCGTGCGTTGACGGTCATCCGCGCCTTGATGGAAGAGGGCATGCCGCGTTCACGCGTGTTCGCGGCGGCCTTCGGGCCCGAGCAGCCGGTGGCCTCCAACGCGGATGAGAAGGGGCGCGCCTTGAACCGCCGGGTGGAGATGGCGCCCGTGCCCAAGTCATCCAATGTGAGGCCCGTGGCGGACGCGCATGAGTGAGTCGGCGCTGCCCGCATCGCTTGAGGCCTTGCGCAGCCAGGGGGCCGCGCGCTTCGACCCCGTGCGCTTCCACTACCTGGAGGTGCTGTCGCGCCGTGTGGAGGGCGCCTCAGGTGAGGTGCGGCGCATCCTGGAGGCCACGCTGGCTCAGGCCGTGGTGGCGCATGGCGAACGGCTCCGGTTGGACAACCTGGACAAGGCCACGGCCGACACGGAGGTGGCGGAGCTGTCCAGCCACGGCAGCCCTCTTTCCGAGTTGAACCAATACATCCAGCAGCGCACACAGGACAGCGGCCACCCTCATCATGTGCCAGGCAGACACAGCGACGCAGGAGCTGACGGGGGCATCAAGAGCGCCAACCGTTTCCGCGAAACATGGTCCAAGATCGTGGCTGAAAGACAAGTAGACCAGGCCCTGGCCAGAGGCCCTGAAAACGCAGGACCGCTCAATGCGCACATGCTGGTGTTGCACTCGCTGGCCTTGATGCGCAAGCTGTCACCCGACTACCTGCGGCGCTTTCTGGCGCAGGCCGATGCCCTGCTGTGGCTGGACCAGGTGAACGAGAAGCACCGGCTGGCCGCGGGCAAGTCGGGACGCCAGGCTCGGGTCAGGAACAAGTAAGCGTGCGCGGCGACAATCAGATCTGCCGGGCGTCTTGACGCCGCGCACCCGTCACGCATCGTCGCACTCGGCCGTGTGCCGTTGGTTCAGGTAGAGCCGCTCGACCCGGCGTCGCGCCCACTCGGTCTTGCGCAGGAACTTCAGGCTCGACTGGATGCTGGGGTTGCTGTCGAAGCAGCGGATGGGAATGTACGCGGCGAGGCCGGGCCAGCCGTGTCTCACCACCAGTTCCTCGAGGATGGCTTTCAGCGTCAGCCCGTGCAGCGGGTCGTTCGATCGGTTAGTGACCATGCGTGATCACGACGCCGCGAGGCGCGACGTTCCCGCCAGCGGCCCGACGAGCGTCGCGCGAAAGCGCTTGCCCTTGATGCGTCCGGCGTTGAGGCACTGCACCGCGGCATGGACGACGCCGGGTGCGACGGCGACGTAGGACAGTCGATCCTGCACTTCGATCTTGCCCACATCCGCGCCCTGCAGGCCGCCGGCCGCTCCGGTCAGCGCGCCGAGAATGTCGCCCGGGCGGACCCGGTCCTTGCGGCCACCCGAGATGAGGATGGTCTCCATGTCCGGGCCGCGGCCCAGCGTGTCGAGCAGCGCCGCGAATGCGGGCGCGTCCAGCGTGTCGCGCGTCAGGACGCCGATCGGCGTGCTTGTCAATTGTTCGGCCGCCGCCATGCGCGAATCACGCGGGCCCGTCGTGAATGAGACGGCGACGCCGGTGTGTCCCGCCCGGCCCGTGCGGCCGATGCGATGCAGGTAGATCTCCGGCTGCGCCGGCAGTTCGTAGTTGATGACCAGGTCGAGGCCCTGCACATCGATGCCGCGCCCCGCGACGTCGGTGGCGACGAGCACGCGGACGCTCCGGTTGCGGAACCGGGCCAGCACCTGGTCGCGATGAAACTGCTCCAGATCGCCATCGAGGCGGTCGACGCTGACACCCGAGGCGTCCAGTGCGTGCGCAAGTTCCGCAACGGTCGACTTGAGGTTGCAGAAGACCAGCGCGGACTCGTGCGGGAAGTGGTGGAGCAACCAGCAGAGCGCCCGCAGTTTCTCGTTCTCCTCGACGGCCAGTTGCCACTGCTGAATCTCGACGGCGGTGTCCACCGGGGCGGTGATGGTCACCCGCTGCGCATTGCGCTGGTAGGCGCGGCTGATGGCCGCGATCGCGCTCGGGAACGTCGCAGAAAACAGCGCCGTCTGCCGCGCCGGCGGGAGCGCCCGGAGGATCGTCGTCACGTCCTCGCCAAAGCCCATGTCGAGCATACGGTCGGCCTCGTCGAGGACGACGGTCTGAAGGGCGGTGGCGTCCAGCACGCCGCGCTGCAGGAGGGCGAGCAGACGGCCTGGGGTGCCAATCACCACGTGCACGCCGCGTGCGAGGGCCTCCCGCTGTGGCCGCGACTGCTGCCCGCCAACCACCTCGAGTACCGCCAGCCCGGCGTGACCGCGGCCGAGCGTGCGCACCTCGCGTGCCACCTGCGCGCAGAGTTCACGGGTGGGGCAGATCACCAGCGCCTGCACTGACCGGTTCGCGAGGTCGAGGCGCTGCAGAATCGGCAGCGCAAACGCCGCCGTCTTGCCGCTGCCGGTCTTCGACTGTCCGATCAGATCCCGGCCGGCCAGCAGCACCGGAATGCCCGCCGCCTGAATCGGCGTCGGATGCGTGTAGCCGAGTTCGCCGACCACGGCGAGCAATGGCGGCGAGAGCGCGAGCGATTCGAACGTGAATGGCACAGCAGTCACTATCGCGCATCACGGGGGGGCATACAACGTGACATCGCGTCGGCGCTCGCGCGCTGGGACGCTACTGGCGCCTTCGCGAGGCACGGATCGCACTGCGGTAGCGACGATACTCGCGCCAGGCCTGGCCGAGGACATCCGCGCGCTCCGCTCGTGCTGCGGTGGCGCTCCACGTGTCGGGTCTGGCCGCCCGCCAACCGACGACCTGCCGCAGGTAGCCAAGCCGATGGCGCCAGCGTTCGTGCAGGAGGAGCCTGAAACCGGTCTTGCTCAGCACGTCGAGGTCGAACAGCCCGTCAGTGGCGGTGAACGCGCGGTAGCTCGCCACCATCGCCACGCGTTCGGCGCCCCGATCGGTGGGCGCCTGTGTCAGCACGGCAGCCGGGACCGGCAACGCCAGGCCCGCGGCGAGTACCCGCAACGGAGACCAGAACGCGCGCGGCAGACGGCAGCGTGACGCCCAGGCGACCAGGCGCGTCCAGTCGAAGGCCGGGTCCGCGTGCAGCACGGTGGCGACGTCCCAGGCCGTCTTCAGGCCAAACGAATAGAACGACGCGGACAGATGCATCAGGGAATGAAGCACCAGCCCCTCTGGGCCGAGCGTCATCAGCACGTCCATGTCCGGCGTCCGCCGAGCGCCGGCGAGCATCTCGCCCTCCGGCAACCCCCAGTACGCGGGCATGATCCGCGTGTGGATCTCCACGTCGATGCCGTCGCACGTGATCGGCTCGAGATGATGGAACGTGCTCGGCCCAGCGTCCGCGGCGCCGCCGAACCCGCGCCCGAGCAGATGCGAGCGAAGGCGGGCGGCGAGCGACGGGTCGACCAGCAGGTCGATGTCCGTGGTTGCGCGGGACACCGCTCCTGGCGGAGCGCCCATCAGGAACGCCATGCCCTTGAGCAGCACACCGTGGCCGCCGAGCTCGTGCAGCGCATCGGCGATGCGCGACGCCACCGCGCGCTGCCGACGTTGGCGCATCACGTCGAACACCCCGCACTGCGTCATCGCGACTCTGAAGTGGTCTGGTGCGTGGCGGGTCAGCACGGGGTCGTTCAGCTGCGCGAGCAGCGGTCGAGCCAGGCCGCTGCCGACCAGATAGGTGGCCAGCCAGTCCCAGTCGATCCGGACGTCAGCGAGGGCCCGCTCGGCCTCGGGCCTCAGTCCGCCGTCTGGCTGGGTCGCGGCGCGAAAGAACTCGCGGCAGACCGCGGTGGCCACGTCCTGGTTCGCGCTCACGACCGTTCGGCGACCTTCCCGGCACGAGCCTCGGCGAGCCGCTGCTTCGCGACGTAGGAGGCGTTCGAGGGATCGGCCGCTGCTGCGCGCGCGTAGTAGCGGGCACTGTCGGAGTAGTGGCCCAGTCGGAAGTGGCAGAGCGCCAGCGTGTGCCACGTCGGCTCGCCGAAGATCCGGTCGTCGTACGCAATGCCGTCATCCGCACAGAAGGCGTCCGGATCAATAGCGGCCAGCGGTTCGAGCAGCGCAATCGCCTCGCTGAACCTCCCGGCGTCCGCGAGTTGCTGCCCCTGCAGCCACTGGAGCAGGAGGTCGGCAGGGAAGCGCGCGCGCGCTTCGTCCAGCAGTCCCGGCGCGACGTGCTCGCCCCCGAACAGCAGAAGCGAGCCGTACGGGAGCGCGTCGAGCGCACCCTGCACGCCGCGGCCGCGAACCGTATCGATGGCGCGCTGCCACGCGTCCACCGCGGCGGGCCCATCACCAACGCCCATGAGGGCCTGTCCCAGATGATTCCACGAGTAGACATGGCCAGGATCGCGCGCCAGTCGTGCTCGCAGCAGCGGGATGTTCCGGCGATGCTTCGCGCTCTGGTCGCCGTCGTAGCCGAAGTGGTCGAGTGCCAGCGGTGAGCGGCCGATGCGGAGCCCGTCGCTCTGTGCCACCGCATGCACGTCTGGCATCATCGTTTCGTGGATGACGTTACGGAAGCGGATGCGTGGGTCGTTCCGAAACAGCCGGCACTCGTGGTAGCGCGTCATCCCGGTGCGGCTGCGAAATGCCACGGTGGCTGCGACGAGACTGGCGTCGGCGAGTGCGCCCCTCAACGCGTCCGCGTTCAGTGGCCTCGCGCACTCGTCGGCGTCGATGTAGAGAATCCAGTCGCCGCTGGCGTGATCGAGCGCGTGGTTGCGCGCGGCTGAGAAGTCGCCCTGCCAGTCAATGGCAAACAGCTGCGCACCAAACTCCGCAGCGACCGCCGGGCTGTTGTCTGTGGAACCGGTGTCGACGACGATGATTTCGTCGGTGAAAGGACGGATCGAGGCGAGGCAGCGTCGAAGATACGCTGCCTCGTTTCGAACGATGAGGGTGGCCGATAGGCGAACCGGGCGAACGCGAGGCACGATGACGGCGAGCGACTAGCCGACAGGTATTACGTTCGAGCCGCCCGCTGCATGGACGGTATAGCTCGAGACACCCTTCATCGAGAAGGAGGCGACCAGCGGCGCGATGAAGCCGGCGCCAGCGACGAGGGCCAGCAGCGACTTGCGCTTGGCCTGGTTCACGGTCGTCAACGTCTCGTCGACGTGCTGGTTCTTCTTGTCGTTGGGCATCGAAATCACTCCGGATTGGTGGACGTTACTTAAGTGTTACTACGTTCGAGCCGCCCGCTGCATGGACGGTATAGCTCGAGACACCCTTCATCGAGAAGGAGGCCACGAGCGGCGCGATGAAGCCGGCGCCAGCGACGAGGGCCAGCAGCGACTTGCGCTTGGCCTGGTTCACGGTCGTCAGCGTCTCGTCGACGTGCTGGTTCTTCTTTTCGTTGGGCATTGAAATCACTCCGGATTATTGATCGTCAGGAAATACTAGGAGTCATGCTAACACTGTGTCGGATCAGGGTTATCGCTGAGTTCAGGTCTCCAACCTCGAGGTCGTAGACCGTCGCCCCGCTGGCCAGGGCCGAGAGGTCGCGCACCCACACTCCAGGCGCCCCGTCCGGGGGCGCTGACTGCTCCATCAAACGGCGCAGGACGGCGGGCGTCTCACCCTTAGTGATCCGTGTCGTTCCGGCGTGTCGGGGGCCGAGCAGGAACACCACGTCGACGCGGCCGTATCCGATGCGCCACGGGACGCGCAGGCGATCGGGATCCAGCGCCAGCACGTGGTAGCCGCCCGGTTCGTCGCTGCCAGGCCCAGTCGTCAGGTGCGGCACCAGCGCGCCGACGCTGGGCACGAGCGAGAGCGTCAGGCGGCGCACGCCGAAGAGCCGGGGATAGGCGACGGCTTCGCCGTCGCGCAGCACCACCAGTTCATCCCCCTCGACCGAACAGTCCTCGGTGAGGAGGCGGGTCATCAGCGTGGTCTTGCCGGCGCCGCCACGGCCGACGACGAGGAACCGCCGACCAAACCAGACACCGCACCCCGCATGCAGCTTGGTTCGATCCGCGAGCGCCGCGACCGCCAGTTCGTGCATCCGGCGATCGACCAGGGCCACGGCGTCCTCAGCACTCTGAACCAGCGTCGGCTCGCCGTTGTTCTCGCGCACGAGAAACCCGGCGCTGGCGCTGCGCACCTCCAGGCGGTGCCGGCAGAGCACGGGGTACTCCTGGACCGCACTCGGGCGCCCGTCATCCAGGCGGTCGGCAATCGACTGTGTGTCGGTGGTGACGAGGAACTCGCACGCGACGAGCTGAACGGAGCGTTCGAACATGGGCAAGGGCGACTCGACCGCGTCGGGCGGTCAGGCAGGCTGCAGCAGTCCTTCACCAAGGAAGCGGGTGAGGCACTGCTCGACTTCACTGGTCGGCGCGTCAGGGAGGCCGTAGGCGTCCCTCAACAGCTCCGGAATCTGGCTCGCGGCGACGGTGCCATCGCACAGCTCGAACACGAGGACCGCCGTGCGGTTGAGATAGTGCACACGATCGCCTTCCTGTTGGTAGATCACGTACCCATCGGGCAGCTCGTTCACCTCGAGGCCGTCGGTGCGCGTCAGCGTTCGACTCCAGTCCATGTCCCGTCCTTGGCCTTGATTGTGCGGGTGGATGGAGATCAAGTCAACGGAAGCGGGGCGATCGCTACGGCTGGTTGTTGACCAGCGCGCGAATCGCGACAGCGATGGTCATCGCCTCATACCGCTCTTCCACCAACTGGCGCGCTGCGCTGGCGAGGCGCGCGCCGTGGGACGGATCGGTGACGAGCCGCGCGCACGCGTCCACAATGGCCGCCGGCTCGTCGGCGATCAGGAGGTGACGTCCAGCGACGACGTCCAGCCCATTTGCACCGATCGACGTTGACACGACCGGCGTGCCGAAGGCGAAGGCTTCCAGCAGCTTGATTCGCGTGCCGCCGCCTGCCCGGATCGGGACGACCGCTGCATGCGCGCCGCGATAGAACGGCGCGAGGTCGGCGACATTCGCGTGAACCGCGACCCCCTCGAGGGCCTGCAGTTCGAACACCGGCGCGGAGGGACGGGCGCCGACCAGATCCACACGGACGGGGAGAGCCAGCCGATCCTGCAGCCGCGGACGCACCTCGCGGCACAGCATGGCCGCGGCATCCACATTGGGGAAGTAGCTCAGCGACCCAACGAAGAGCAGGCGCGCCTGGTCGGCGCTGCCGTGCGACGTGGCGAATGGGTGAGTTGCTGTCCGCACTCCGTTCGGCACGACGTGCACGTGCCGGTGCCCTGTGCGTGCCGTCACGATGCTGCGGTCCGCCTCGGCGCAGACGATGACGGCGTCGAAACGGTGAACCCATTCGGACTCGAGGACCCGGTATTTCTCCGCCTCCATCTGCTCGACCCGCGCGAGTGCCAGCTCTCCGCGGCGCTCGTGGAGCGCACCCATTTGCTCCCGCGTTCGGACCTCGTCGTCGTCCAGGTCGAGGATCAATCGTGGACGCGACGCCAGCAGGGCGGGCAACGCATTCAGGACGGGCGACAGGTAGAGCCTGGCGACCACGACCACGTCGAAGACGGCGTCGCCGAGCAGGCCGCGGACCTGCTCGAGTACCGGAGCGGTAGCGAATCGGCTGAGCGCCGGCTGCAACCGGGCTCGCAGCGCGGCGAGGTCGCGTGGTGCCGCCGGATCGCCCGTGTCCGGGCTTCCGTAGGCGTCGTCCAGGCAGACGGCGAGCCGGCTCGTGGTGCGGGCGGTGATGAACTCCGACCAGACGCGGGGGGCAGGGCCCGAGGTCGGGACGACCAGAAGCGTCGTGTCGTATGCCTGCCCGAGCGCCTCGAGGAACAACCCGGCGCGCATCGCGAGGCCGTTGCCGGCCTCGGCTGGAGTGACAGGCGTGATGAACAGCAACCTCTGCCGAGGTCGACAGGGTTCAATGCGGGATTGTTCAGCCATTCGGGACGCAGGTCGCGTGGTCATTGTAACGGTGCCCGGCGGTCCGTGACGCTACCGGTCGATCTGCGCTGCGGC